>R06__coassemble_240_pt1 | contig 20750 bp, 9 predicted proteins | sample R06__metabat2_high_PE_024 | metagenome-assembled genome bin R06
CTCGGCCACACCATCGACGACGCCGTGGGCGAAGCCTTCGACAAATGCGCCAAGTTTATGGGGCTGGGCTATCCCGGCGGGCCGATAATAGACCGTCTGGCCAAGGAAGGCAACGAGAAGGCATTCCGATTCGCCAAGCCGAACATCGACGGCCTGAACTACAGCTTCAGCGGCATCAAGACTTCGCTACTGTATTTCCTGAGAGACCGCCTGGCCGAGAACCCCTCGTTTATGGAGGAGAACAAGGCCGACATCTGCGCTTCGTTCCAGAAAGACCTCATCGACATACTCCTCAAGAAACTCATTCTGGCCGCCAAGCAGACCGGCATCAGGCAGATAGCCATTGCCGGAGGAGTCTCGGCCAACAGCGGGCTTCGCAATCGCATAGTCGAGGAAGGCGTCAAGCGCGGCTGGACCACCTTCCTCCCGGAGCTGCGGTTCACAACCGACAACGCCGCAATGATAGCAATCACCGGCCACTACAAATTCAAGGAGGGACTCTTCGCCCCGCTCGACATCGCTCCCCTTTCACGCGCAGCAGAATATGGAGATTAAGCTCGAAAATATGGAATTCTTTGCACATCACGGATGTCTCGAAAGCGAGCGCCGCGACGGCAACCGTTTCCGTGTCGATTTCAAGTACACCTACGACTCCGGGGCAGCAGAACTCTCTGACAATCTGGAAGATGCAATAGACTACTCAAAAATCTACGAGCTGATAGCCGTGGAAATGTCAAAACCCTCCAATCTGCTGGAAAATGTAGCAAGGAGGACTCTCGAGAGCATACGCGGCCATTTCCCGCAGATCGGCTCTGCAAGCATCACCATATCGAAATACAATCCGCCGGTCGGAGGCCCCACAGAAATTTCGAGCGTAACGCTGAACTGCTGATATGCAGGGGACCATAGCCTATATAACCCTGGGCTGCAAGCTCAATTTCGCCGAGACCTCAACCTTGGCCAGGCAGTTCGCCGCCGCCGGCTATGTAGCTGTGTCTCAGACCTCTCCGGCAGATGTATATATCATAAACACCTGCTCGGTCACGGAGCACGCCGACAAAAAATGCCGCAACCTCATTCGCAGGCTGCACAAACTTTCGCCCGAGGCCGTAATAGCCGTCACCGGATGCTACGCCCAGCTCAAGCCCGAAGAAATTCTCAAGATCGAAGGAGTGGATATTGTGGCCGGAGCGCAATTCAAGGGCGAACTTTTCGAACTTGTGCAGCAGCACAGAGCGGAGCATAAGGCCAAATCCGCCTACTCCTGCCCGCTGCCCGAGATAAACGCGATTTTCCCCGCCTATTCCTCGGGCGAACGCACAAGGTCGTTTCTCAAGGTCCAGGACGGGTGCAGTTACTTTTGTGCCTACTGCACAGTACCTTACGCACGTGGAGGGAGCAGAAGCATACCCATCGCCGACCTTGTGTCCCAAGCACGCGAGATTGCCGCAGGCGGCATCAAGGAAATAGTCCTCACAGGAGTCAACACCGGCGACTTCGGACGCACAACAGGCGAAAGCTTCCTCGATCTCGTTAAAGCCCTCGACGCCGTGGAAGGCATTGAGCGCTACCGCATTTCCTCGATCGAGCCCAACCTCCTGACAGACGAAATTCTGGAGTGGATTGCAGGCGGCACCAAGTTCCTGCCACACTTCCACATCCCCATACAGTCGGGCTGCGACAAGACCCTTCGCGAGATGCGCCGCCGCTACGACACCGCATTTTTCGCCTCCAAAATAGCGCGCATCAGGGAGCTTATGGAAAAGCCGGAGGAGCGCTGCACAAAGGTTTTTCTGGGAATAGACGTGATTGTGGGCTTCCCCGGCGAGACAGACGCAGATTTCGAGGCGACATACAAGTTTCTCGAAGAACTCCGCCCGGCCTATCTGCACATATTCCCCTACTCCCGCCGCGCCGGCACTCCCGCCGCCGGGCGCAAAGACCAGGTGCAGGAGTGCGTCAAATCGGCCCGCGAAGCACGCCTGCAGGCACTTTGCGAGAAGCGCCACTCGGAGTTCATTGCCGCCAACCGCGGCCGCATCCTCCCCGTGCTCTGGGAAAGCACCAACCACGACGGGCAGATGCAGGGCTACACAGACAACTATATACTTCTGCAGCGGCCCTTCGACCCTTCTCTAATCGGCCGTATCACTCCGGCAGAGGTCTAGTCCACAAGAGAATTTATTATAGGAGCCGAAATCTCCAGACAGACGTCGTCCATCATAAGGTCGTGCTCGTGAGGAAGCATAACCACTTCTATATCGGAAGGATCCGCGACATAACTCTCCAGATTGCCGGCCTTGAGGTCGAGCATAGCCCTGTGATATGCGTTTCCGGCGGCGCCAAGCCCCGCAGGGGTCACCTCGGGCTTGAAATAGAGTATATGTCCTTTGTAGCGCGAGGGCTGATAGTGCACAATGTCGTAGCTCACGTGCTCGAAATTGCGTATAAGATTCTGAAGCATACCCTTTTGGCGCATCTCCTCGAAAAGGTGGCAGGTCTCGAAATAAGAGCGGTCGGTCTCAGCAAGGGATTTCTCGGTGAGATGTTCCAGCTTCACATTGCCTCCCATAAGGTGGGTGTCGAAAAGAATCAGCGACGCCACCTCCTCTCCTTCTTTCTGGAGCTGGCAGGCCATCTCGTAGGCAATGATTCCGCCGTAACACCATCCGCCAAGGCGATAAGGGCCCGAAGGCTGCCTCTCGCGCAGAAGTTCAATGTACTTTCGGGCAATGTTCGCAATACCATAGACTGCCTCTTCGGGATGATATATGTTCCAGGAATTTATCACTGAGAACGAATAGTGGGAGCATATCTTGTCGGCAAGACGATAGTAGGCTTCGCTGCCGGTGTTTGCAGTGTGGACGAACATCATCTTGGGGAGCTCGGGCGAAGAAGAATAGACCATCACGTCGTCGGGGTTCCCGATGCCGGGAAGGACATTCGCCGAAGGAGTTTGTGCAGCGGCCGATGTATCGCCTCCTCCTGCCAGAGAGAGAAGTTCAATCCACTCCCGCAATGCTTCGTCCTCGGGATATTTGTCGCCCAATGACTTGAAGAATGAGAGAAGATACTCCCTGGAGGCCGCCATCCCCTGCCCCATCTCGTGGATTGTAACCACCAGGCGCCGTCCGACCCGTGACACGCACATAGGGCACATATACTGGGGATCGAAGGGTATCTGCATCTGCCGGTGATAGATTTCGCCAAGGCGCGATTCATCGTCGATGCATTCGAAGGGTATGGGCCTGTCGGAAACAATCTGCTGGAAGACGGTGACTCCGTGGAATACGACCGAAGTGCGCAGAGTCTCGAACTCCGAAGCAATTGCAGACAGAGTGTCCGCCAAGGCTTCCCGAGATACAACAGATTGTGTATCAAAAAGATACACTTTGCGAAGAGGCGAAGACACAGGGTCAAGGACGTGACTTATCAGAATATCGTCCTGCGCGGGAGTAAGCGGCAGCACCTTCTCTATGGTCAGACCCTTCGAGGCAAAATCGTCCTGAACTGCCTGCCACTGCTGCACAGTCCAGAGTCTGGACCAATCCACGCGAGCGGAAGCTGCGATATCGGATATCATCTTGAGCCTCAGGATGTTGCTTGGCTGGACAGATATGCCCTGGTCCGAAAGTCTCTGCGACAACTGCAAGGCCTTCAGGGAGTCTCCGCCCAGATCCAGGAAACTTTCGTCCATCGATATGGGTTCCTTGAGACCCAGAAGGTTTCCGGCTTCATCGGCCACCCTCTGCTCCAGCTCCGTCATCGGGGAAACATATTTGCGGCGTTTCAGGACCGGCGCGGGAAGTTTGTCGCGCATCACCTTGCCGTTGGCATTGCGTTCCATTTGGGGAACGTGGACAAAATAGTCGGGCACCATATAAGCGGCAAGCTTTCCGGAGATTTTCTCCTTCAGGGCCTCAACATCTTCGTCTGAAAGCGGCGCGGGAGCTTCGTAGCAGCAGCAAAGATGCTCGGCGCCTCCGACATTGCGCACAACCACAGCCACCTGGCCCAGGCCGGGGCACGCCGCGGTGACCTGCGCCTCGACCTCGCCCGTCTCGACACGGAATCCGCGGATTTTGACCATAAAGTCGGTGCGGCCGAGACAATAGACGAGTCCGTCGGCGTCGCGGCGCACTCTGTCGCCGGTGTGATAGTAGCCATCGCGGAATTTGGCGGCCGTCTGCTCGGGAAGATTGAGATAGCCGCGGGCCAGGAATCCGGCTTTGTAGATAAGTTCACCGACCTGGCCGTCAGGCACATCGCGGCCTTCGTCGTCGATCACCCGCGCCACTACGCCGGGAGTTGTGCGGCCGATGGGGATTTCGGCCTCGTCGCCACGGACCGGGCAAGAACAGACAGCCACGCCTTCCGTGCTGCCGTAGCTGTTGACCAGCATTGCGCCTCCTATAGGCTTGAACGGTCGCAGCTTCTCGCCTCCGGCCATTATGCAGGTGCCGCTCAAATCGTAAGACTCCACCATCGCCGCGGCAAGCGACGACGAAAGGAATATATGGGTTATCTCATTGTCAACTATGAACTTATAGAGTTCCCTCATATCCAGGCGCTGCGAGGGGCCGGCCGGATAAAGGGTGCCTCCGGCGGCAAGGGTCGAGAACATTATCAGGGCGGCGGCTATGAAGGTATAGCCCGACACAAGTCCGCCGTGGCTCCCTGCGGTCATTGGAACCGGAATATGTTTCAAAGTCCAGTCCAGCATAGAAACAAGCGAATCCTGCGTATGGACCACTCCTTTGGGCCTGCCGGTGGTTCCGGAAGTATAGAGTACAAATGCGACATCTCCACGGGATCGTCTCCTTACAGGCACATCGGACATTTCGCCGCCGATAAAGAAAACTCTGTCCTCGGGCATATCCATAGGATTGTTGTCCCAGAGAGATTCCAGAGTCAATACCCCCTGCATAGAGCAGTCCTGCGCCATAAAGTCGAGTCTTTCCCTCGGATACGAATCGTCGAGCGGGACAAATGTGCACCCGGCCTTGAGGACGGCCAGCGCTCCGGCCATAATCTCCTTGGTATGAGTGACATAGACCCCTATGAAGGAATCCTCTTCTATCCCTGCCTCTATGATGCGCGAGGCCAGAAAGTCAGTCATACGGTCGAGTTCGACATAGCTTATGGAACCGCCCTCGTCCGAGAGGGCTATGCTCTGCGGAGCACGCTCAACCTGAGCCTTGAAGATGTCGATATACTGCATCAGTCAAAGAAATTGAAACCCGAAATAGTCTTTACGAATTTTGTTATATAGTCCGCGCCCGTCTCCGGCCAGTGGAAGCCGAGGCGATAGAGCAGCTGCGAGGTGTACTCCACATTCAGATCGTCCACTCCCAGAAGCCTTTCTTTCCCGTTTCCGGAGTTGTAGGCAATAAGGGGACGCATCTTGTCCACCTTGAGAGGATCGCTCAAAGCGGACTGGACCGCCGAAGCGAACTCCTCCGACTCGACAGGTCTGATGGGAGAAGCCAGAGAGCCTACAACGCGGACGATGTCGCCTATGAGCACCCTGTGCTGGTTGGAAGACATAAAGCATACGCATTCCTTGGGGGTTGTAGCCAGAAGAAGGATGCTGCGGGCCACAAAGTCTATGGGCGAGAACTCCGACTGCGCGTCGAGAGCTTCGTAAGGAATCATTCCCAGAGCCTCATAAGCGCCGATGGTAGCCATAAAGTTGTTGGTCTTGAAGTTCATCTGGAACTCTCCGTCAGTGTTGCGCGGCGCGAGGTTGCCCACTCTCACGACCTTGGCCGAGAGTCCGTGGTGAAGTATGGCCTCATAAATCAGGCGTTCGGCCATAAACTTCGAATGGATGTACTGGTTGCCGTCGATGGACTGTCCCCAGTAGAGCACGTGCTCGTTGAACTGCAGGCCCTTGGGCGGGACATCGCCCACGGCGCTTCCCATAACGCTTCCGGTGGAAACGTGGACCAGTGCGGCATTGTGGGCCAGGCACCACATCACAAGGTTTCGCACGGACTCGACGTTTATGAGCTCTATCTCGTTGCCCTTGGAGAAATGCTTGACACACGCGGCACAGTTCACGACAGTGCTTACGGGAGCATCCACACTCCTTACAAATTCCTTGTCTGTGGCGTCGCCTTCGACTATGAAAATCCTCCGGCCGAAAAGTTCCTTGAACGAATCGTCGAAGAAATAGTAGAGCTGATGCTGCAGACGGGTTGTGGCATCGACTCCGCCTTTGCCCCTTATGAAGCAATAGATGCGGCAGTCATAGTTGGAGATGAGGTCTTTGAGCACGTGTATGCCCAAGAAACCGGTTGCGCCTACAAGAAGCACGTCGCCAAGTTCCCGGCGCTCGCCTCCAAGGAAATTCTCGAGGGTATTTCCTCTCAGAAGGGCATTGATTGCGCTGTAGTCGAAACCGTCGGACCCGATTTCGGTGGTGTTCGGGCCGTAGAAGGAGTCGCACTGTGCGGCAGGTGTGTCCGCAACATCAGCTTCCGCCTCCTCAACCGAAGCATCTCCCTGATTCTGAGAGATATAAGCTGCAATATCCTGAGCTGTGGGATACGAGAATATGTCGTTATAGACTATGGAATATCCACGCTTGCCGGCAGAGACGACAACCTTGAGGGCTATGATGCTCGAACCTCCTATCTCGAAGAAATCGGCGGCGGCGGAGACCTTCTCCTGACCGAGGACTTCGGCAAAAATCTCGCAGAAATCCTGCTCGACCTTACCCTTGGGAGCCACAAACGAAGCGGCCTTCATCTGAGGCCTGGGGAGAGCCTTCTTGTCCACTTTCTGATTGACTGTCAGAGGAATGGAGTCTATCTGCATTATCACGGCAGGCACCATATATGGAGGTTTGCTTGCCTTGACAAACTGAGTGAGCGCCTCCACATCGACCTTCGATTCGCTCACGACGAATGCGGCAAGATATTTTCCGCCTCCGTCGTAGTCGTAGGCCTGCACGGTGCATCCTTTGATGCCTTCGAACTGTTTGATTGCGGACTCGACCTCGCCCAGTTCGATGCGGAAGCCGCGTATCTTGACCATACCGTCCTTGCGGCCCACAAATTCGACATCGCCGTTTTCGCGGTAGCGGACCACATCGCCTGTGTGATACATACGGATACCTTCGTAGAAGGGGCAGTCTTCATAGACTTGCGCGGTCTTTTCGGGCAGGCCGAGGTATCCGCGCGACACCTGGCCGCCTGCCACGCAATATTCTCCGCAGGCTCCGGGAGGCAGTCTGTGGCCGCTCTTGTCGAGGATATAGCCCTGGATTGTCGGCGCGGGATGTCCCAGAGGGATGTTCTTCTCCCAGCGGGCAATCGGGAAGAGGCTCACTCCGCAGGTGTTTTCTGTGGGGCCATAGCCGTTTATGATGGTGTAGCTCAAGCCCGAAGGATCTACTGCGGGGAGTTTCTCGCCGCCCATTGCAACATAGCGCAAGTGCTTGATATCGGGGAAGCTCTGGAGGAACTGCACTCCGACCTGGGTGGTCATGAATATCTGGGTGACTTTCTCCTGCTGCATATAATCGGCGAGAGCGCCGAGTTCCAGGCGGAGTTCCTCGGGTATCACCACAAGGGTTCCACCGCCGAGAAGCGTGCAGAAGATGTCCATCATACAGACATCGAAGCCGAACGATGCATAGGCCGCAGCCACGCAATCTTCGGAATAATAGTCAACGGGGACGCCGGCCTTGCGGAAATTGGCTGTGCCGCTTGCAAAACATACGATGTTGCCGTGCTCGATCTGGACACCCTTGGGTTTGCCTGTGGAGCCGGAAGTATAGAGCATAATGGCAAGGTCGGAAGGCGAAACCTTGACATCGGGAACAGGCAGCGACGGAATATCGTCCAGCTCCGATGTAAGAACAGCTTCGCCGTCATATTCGCTGAGCAGTTCGCGGAACTCCGGCTGTGCAATCAGAAGTTTTGCTCCGGCATCCCGAGTCATATAGTTGAGCCGCTCGCTCGGATAGCTCGGGTCGAGAGGTTCATAGGCGCAGCCTGCCTTGAGGGCGGCAAGAGGGAGCAGGAATATATATTCGCTGCGGTCCACAATTATGGAGACAACCTCTTCGGCGAGGGAATCCTTGCCGGTTATGGCGGTCAGACGCGAGTGGATATAGGCCGCAAGGCGGTCTGTGGCCTCATCGAGCTGCCTGTAGGTATAGCGTTTCTCCTTGAAGACTGCGGCAGTCTTGTCGGGATGGCGTTCGACCTGTTTGCGGAAAAGTGACACCACAGTGTCAGTATGGTCGAACTCCGTATAGAGTTCGCAGTTGAAAGAATCCAGCAACCGGCAGTCTTCGGAGTCGGTAAGCGAAATCCCGGACAACGCTTCGGCAGATGCAAGGCCGTCAGAGACATTCTTGAGACTGCGGGCGAAATGACGTATGAAAGTTTCGCTGTAGAGGGCGGTGTCGTAGTCAATCTGAAGTTCGCCGTCTTCTGTCGTGCCGTTGATATAAATTCCGACAGGAATCTTCGGCACATCGAGAGCGAGAGGCGACTCCGCTGTCCAGGCCTTGCCGCCGACCGAGAGAGGCTCGACCACGCCCACCTGGTATGCATAGGAAATCTGGGGCTTGAAGTCGTAGCGGCTCGCTATGCGGGCAAAGGCGTTGTTCTCGTGGGATATCGCCAGGTCGTAGAGCCCTGCCACGCTGCCAAGGAACCCGGCTGTTTTCTGATCTTTGGACACTCCGCCCACAATAGGGAGAGTGTTCACGAACATTCCTACGCTGTCTGCTATGCGGACATTGCTCCTGCCGCCCGATATGGTGGCAATAGACACCTCATCTTCAGCAAGATAGCGGCCCACAGTGAGCAAGGTGGAAGCAAGGTAATATGTCGCGGTGCTGACTCCTTCGGCGCTGTGGAGGCGGCCCAGAGGAATCCTTACAGTGCCGGTGGTATGCTCCGGCGAGTCTTCGAATATGTCGGGAAGAAGCATTGAAACCTCTTCGACTCCGCCAAGGAGCCCGTCGAAATACTCGTCGGCACCTTCGTCGGGGCGCTGGTCCGAGACAAAACTGTAGTAGTCGTAGTCTTCTGTCTGGAGGGTCTTTCCACAGAGGGCATCGCAGATGTCGTGAAGCAGGATATTCTCCGAGGAGCCGTCTCCGACAAGATGATGCAGGTCCATTAGCAGATGCAGGGCACCGCCGCTACGGACAATCTCGAATCTGAAGAGAGGTCCTTTGGAGAGATTGAAGGGGCGCACGAACTGCTGGCGGTAGTTGTCGTAGTCTTGGGCAGGGACATCCGTGCAGGGGATTTCGAGCTTGAAATCGGGGGAGGGCTGCTGGACTGCGTTTCCGTCGGGCGAAGTCACAAATATGGAGGTGATATAAGGATGTGCCTCCACTACTTTTCCGAGGGCATCGCGAAGCTGCTCTTCGGATATGCCGGAGGGCATAGTGTAAGAGCAGGGCATATTGTAGATGACGCTGTCCTGATTTGCCATACATTCGGCATAGACTCCCTGCTGGGCGAAGGACAGAGGGGCGCTCGTGACGCGCGGAGCGGCATCGGCCCGATGCTCAGCCGCCGCAGGGGCGGGGGAACCGCCCGAAAGCAGGGACTCCAGAACCACGTTTTCGATGTCCTGCAGAGTAGCCCCGTGCATAAGCTCGCGGCTTGCTATCTGCACACCGAACTTCTTGTAGAGGCGTGTGGAGAGCATTATGCTGCTGAGCGACGTCAGGCCGAACAGATTGAGAGGGTCGGTGATGGCGAAATCTTCCGAGTGGATGACTCCCGAGACTATCTCCTTGATCTGCTGCTCGAGGAGGTTGAGTGGAGCGGCGGCGGCTCGCCCCTCGCCGGAAGGACCGGCGCTGCCGGCCTGGACAGCGGGAAGTTTCTTCTTGTCCACCTTCTGGTTCACGTTGAGAGGGATGCTCTCTATCTGCATAGTCGCGGCAGGAACCATATATGGAGGTTTCTCTCCACGGATAAAATCGTTGAGAGCATTTATATCTATCTGAGAATCAGACACAATGTATGCAGCTATGAATTTTCCGCCGTTGGGGTCGTCGAAAGCCTGGACAGTGACATCCTTGATGAGGGGAAATTCGCGGATGACGGCTTCGACCTCCTTGAGTTCGACTCTGAAGCCGCGGATCTTGACCTGACCGTCGCGGCGGCCCACAAACTCTATGTCGCCGCAGGGACGGTAGCGGACAATGTCGCCGCTGTGATAGGCCCGCTGGTCACCAAACTCGAAGAAAGCTTCGGCAGTCTTGTCGGGGCGGTTGAGATAGCCCCGCGCCACCTGCTCTCCGCAAATTATCAGTTCTCCTGCAGCTCCTGCGGGGAGACGCCTGAGATTCTTATCGACCACATAGCACTTGACTGTATCCAGAGGAGTGCCTATCGGAATGTTCGGTTCGCAAAGCTCGACGTGCTTGATGGTCGAAAAGATGGTACACTCGGTCGGGCCATAAGCATTGTGTAAGGCATATCCGGCGGGGGGCTCCACGCTCACAAGCTTCTCGCCTCCCACCGTGAGGTGTTTGAGACTATGGTTGTCTGTATTGAGAAGGAACTGCACACCCACCTGGGTGGTTATGAAGGCGTGCGACACTTTGTTCTTTTCGAGATATTCATTGAGGCCGACAAGGTCCAGACGCATCTCCTCGGGAACTATGCAGACTGCCGCCCCGCTGATGAGCGCCGGATAAAGGTCCATCATATCGGCGTCGAAACCGTAGCTGGCATAGGCCGAAACCACTGAATCGGAGGTCAGAGCGTAGTGCCTGCAATACCATCCGCAGAAAGCGACCAGATTGCGGTGCTCGAGCATCACTCCTTTGGGGACTCCTGTGGAGCCCGAAGTATAGAGAAGTATGAACAGAGACTCGGGAGTGACTTCCGGGAGGCGGCAGGGCTCAGCGACGGGAGACGCAAGGTCTCGAGTCAGAAGAACCGGCCCGCGGTATTCGTCCACAAGCTCTGTAAGATCCTCATCTGCAACAAGAAGCGCAGCCGCGGAGTCCTTGACCATAAAGTTGAGACGCTCCTTCGGATAGCTGGAGTCCAGAGGCTGATAGGCGCATCCGGCCTTGAGGGCGGCCAGCGAGGCTACAGCCATATTTTCTCCGCGGTGGATGAGGATGCTCACCACCGGCTCTTCGGAGGTCTGCGCAAGGCGGGAGCGGATATTGAGCGCAGCGACGTCGGAAATCTCATCCAACTCTCTGTATGTCAGTTTGTTGTCTTTGTAGATTACCGCAATGTTGTCGGGGTGAGCCTTGGCCGCTTTTCTGAAAAGGCTGACAACCGTTTCGGGGCTTTCGGCGGGAGCATATCCGGCATTGAAGCCATCGAGCGCGACAATCTGCTCGGCATCAGCATATTGCACATCGGCCACAGTGCGTGCGGCCATAAGCGAGGATGCGGCGCAGAAGAAGCTTCTTGCAAAATTTTCTATCAGAACCGGAGTGTAGTCCGCGGCATCGTAGCTGATGCGCAAGGTGTATTCTCCTCCCTTTCTGAAAAGCTCGCAGCACAGGCGGATTCCGGGAGGCGGGGTGCGGAGGTCTTCGGGCTCCAGAGGGCAGCCGCCGATTTCCATAGAACCGAGATTTTCGGCCACAAGGTCTCCCTGCCAGGCGAAATTCACGTCCGAGCGGGCTTCCAGCTCCGCGGCGCAGTCGCCGAAAGAATAGATGCTGTGCTGCCGGGCGCCCTGCAGCTGGGCGCGCATAGAGGAGAGCAGCGAGTCGACATCGCAGCTTCCGGCGGCCTTCAGAAGCACCGGAAGGGTGTGGACGCACATAGCCATAGCGGCCTCGTCCCCTTCTCTACGGCCGTGCCAGATGGTGGAGAACGCGGCGCGGCTTTCGGCAGTCCAGGCGGCGAGAGTCAGGCCGAAGGCGGTGTTCCAGAAGGCGGCGTCGGGCTTGCGTGCGCCCTCAGGCAGCGTTGCGGTGTGCAGGTATTCGCGAGGGCCCTGTTCCGGCGCTCCGGCGTCGGAGTTGGCGAGGGCGTCGGGGGCGTCGGGCAGCGGCATCGAATCCACCTCCCCTGCCTCCGCAAACTCTCCGGCATACCAGTCGCGCGCCTCGGCATAAGCATCCGAGGAACGCTCCTTTTCTTCGCGAAGCGCTATATCCGCTCCGCTATAAGCCTCAGTCTCAAGCTTTTCCCCATTGTAAGCCCTTGCAAGCTCCTTCTTGAACACAAGTATAGACCACCCGTCGAAAACTATATGATTGACGTCGAAGAAGAAATAGTTTCCATCGGAGGTTTCGTAGATTTCCATACGAAGGAGCGGCCCGCCTACAAGTTGCACGGGCTCGCGAAAACTTTCGCGGACTTCTTCGATGGACTTTATGCTTTTGCGGCTGACTTTGAAGACTTCGTTCTCGTCCCTTTCAAATTTCGGGAGCCCGTCCTCGAGCGTTATGCGTGAGAGAAGATACGGGTGAGCGGCTACAACCGCCTCGACGGCAGACTGAAATCTGTCGATATCTATCTGCTGATGCAGACGGTAAAGGAAATTGAGCTCATAGTTCTTGCCGGGCTCGGGGCTGCGTCCGGAGAGAAAAATTCCCAGTTGCGACTGGGAAAGAGGATAGGTCAGCATACTTTCATAAAGTTAGCAAATCCCACAAGGTCAAGCACTTGCTTTATCTCGGGCTTGACGTTTGTCAGTGTCACGCCGCCTCCATTGGCCTGGGCCTTCTTGTTGATTTGGAGGATAGCTCTCAGACCGGCCGAGGAGATGAATTCCAGAGCGGCAAGGTCCAGCAGGATTTCGCGCCCGGCATTGTCAAAAAGCGGAGCAATCTGCTCGTTGAAGCTGTCTATTGCATCCGAATTGAGTTCTCCTTTGATTTGCGCCTCGATTTTTTCGGGGGCGTCGTTTGTAAAAGTCACCTTGATCATAGTGTTGTATGTTTTTAAAATTTCACGTCCAAAAGTGTGATGTCGTCGCTCTGCTCGAAGCCGTCCACAAATGCCTCGACGTCTTTGAGCAGCTGTTCGTTAAGTCCTTGCGTGTCTGAGGGATGCGCCCGGCAGAAATCCATAAGCCGCTGTTCGCCATAGAGTTTATGGGTTTTGTCCATTGCCTCGGTGATGCCGTCTGTGTAGGCCAGAAGGCGCCAGGGGCCCTCCACCGGCACGACTTCGTCTGTAAAGTCAAATCCGCTTTGGATGGCCACAGGCACGGTGCGGCGCAGCTGCAGGAATTCCGCCTTGCCACTGTTCCATATCACTGCGGGGTTGTGCGCGGCGTTGCAGAAAACCAGCCTGCCTTCTGCGGGGCTGAATGCGCCTATGAGCATTGTGGCGAACATCATATCGTCGTTGCCTTCGCAGAGATTTTCGTTTATGTAACGCGCTATCTCCGAAGGAGTTGATGCTACTCTTGCAATTGTGCGGAAGAGAGTGACGGCGCGGGCTGTCAGGAGGGCCGCCGGGGTGCCTTTGCCCGAGACGTCGCCAATGCAGAAAAATACGCGGCCGTCGTGCTCGAGGAAGTCGTAGAAGTCGCCTCCCACGACCTTGGCAGGCAGAAGTTTGGCCTTGATTTCAAGGCCGCCGAGATTTGCGCTCTCGCCCGGAAGCATCTGCTTTTGGATTGACGCCGCGGCTTCCATCTCGCTTTGCATAGCTCTCGCATTGATTTCCATATCCATTTCAACGGCCTCGAGCTTGCGGTATGCGCGGAAGATTGTGATGCCGCCGGCCAGGACTATCAAAATTATCAGAACCACTACCTGATGAAGCCTTCCATAGAACTCCAAAGCAGGGAAATCGTACACCGCAACCATCTTTATTTCAGGGACATACGATGCATAATACAAGGTGTTCACCCCGCTTCTTTCCAAAAACGACGAAGCCTCGTGTGTGCGGCTCACTTCCCTCAGGAAATCGTATGCCGCGCCCGACCCAACCTTATGTTCGTTGAGCACATCGACGGTCGAAATCTCATCGGGAGAATAATTGACTAAAGTGTTGATGTCAACCCACAGATGAAGATGTCCGCCGTCGTACATCTCGAAGGCGCTAAGCATATCTTCCCACATAGCTATGCGGTTGGTTATGACAACCACTGCCATTACCTCGCCTCCCTTGTCGAATACGGGGAACGCATAGTCCATCAGAATGCTGTTGGTGGATTCGTAGGGCTCGATATAAGGATTGCTCCAGACATTCTTCTTTTTTGTCATACAACTCTTGAAGATGCCGTCGGTCTCTGCATAATTGTAGAAGTAGCTTTCCTTGTCAGTGACGTTGTCGCCGTGCATCAGTTCGTCTTCATATTCCATCCAGAAAGGCATAAAGAGATGCCGGTCTGGGAAGAAATCCTCAGCATACTCCACAGCCATATCGCAAACATCGACATTGGAATTCACAACCTCGCGGCAAAGGTCGTAAACTCTCAGCGTATCGAAAAGACAATCGATATGGGAATAGACCTGCCCCTGGACATTGTCCTTGAAAATGTCAATCTGCCTCTGGACAAAAAGCTCCATACGCGATGTTTCCCTCTCGAGGTCACGGCTAAGCTGATGTTTTATGAACGAATGAAGAGCCAACCCGGCAAGGCAGCACGACACAAGGAACGTGACTGCAATGGTCAGAACATACCGCATCCGCGCCCTGACGTTCCTCTTCAATATTTTTTTCCTTTTCAGCATCTTGCAAACTTAATAAAAAATTCGCAGTTCCGAAAATTATCGTCATTAATAATAGCTCCGCCAACCCGCCGGGGCATCACCTCAGGTTGAATCAATTCGTACACTACGCAGCTCAAGCTGCGTAGTGTACGAAAACGTCACAGAGTCAGCTCTTGGGCCTCGAAGGGGAGGGGATAGACGCCCATACGGACTTCGACGTCGAGGGGGTTGCCGGTGTAGAGGTTGGCGGGGGCGAGCACCCAGGCTTCGATGGACTTGCCTTTCATATCGGGAGTCAGGGGCAGGTAGTAGGTGTAGTTGCCGTCTGTTCTGTTAACCGGGCACTCCCAGGTGTTGGACGCATACGAAGGAGCCCTGTCGGGACATCCCACATATTCTCCGTCGATTTTGAAAGCCGCCCATACGCCGTCGCGTCCGTGTTCGCCGTTGCAGGCTACGCTCAGATACGCGTTCTGCGGAATCTCGTCGAGGGTGAATGTGGCCTTCCACGCGGTGGATGCCATCTCGAGCTGGTCGTCCCACTCTCCGAAGAGGTTGTTGACTTTCCATTTGTCGCGGCAGACGCTCTTGCCGTCCTTGAAGCCGCGTACTTCGGCTATCCTGATGGGGCAGTCGTTGAACTTGAGCCAGCGGAACGGGCCGGCCTTGGAGAGGTCAATGACCGACTTGAGCTCGTTGACCATAGTGATTTCGGTCCAGTCTGTGAGATTGTTGGAGACGTACACCTTGGTGCCCTCCTTGGTGCGCTTGGGCGAGAGCGAATATTCGGTATCTGTCTCTATCTCAATGGAATCCAGCTCCATAGTCTCGCCGAGGTCGAGCAGGAACATAGACCAGGCGTCGATACGCATATCGCCCCAGCGGAAGGCTATGTTATAGAAGGTGTTAGGGTCGTCGTCGAAGAGATTCTTGTCCCAGACGCCGCGCTCCACGAAAGTGTGTTGGCCGAAAAATGCATCCCTGGCGGCCTTGACCTGCGGAATCGAGGTCTCGCCGGAGCGTTCAAGGCACCTGACTTCCAGGGCGTTGTTGTCTGCGGCATAGGCAGTTGCATAATAGAGCTGGAACTGGTCGGCGGGAGCCTCGCACTGCTCAGCATAGGCTATGTGCCGGAAAGGCGAAAGCTGCAGCTTTTCTCCCGGGAACGAGATTTTTCCGGATTTGACGCTGCCGCCGCTGTAAATCTTGTATTTATATGTCTCGCCGGGATTTCCCAGAAGCTTGACTGTGCGGCTGTCGCCGATGCGGTCGTTGATTATCTCGTAGGGGATGCCGCTCACCAGCACGGGGTCGGTCTCGGGAGCAGTCGTGATTTTCACAAGGCAGCTGCGGAAGGGCAGAACCTCGATTTCGACATCAGAACCGTAGTTGAAGGAACCCAGATCGTAGCAGTAAGGATGGTACTGTCTGACGCGGACTTTCTTCGAAGATTTGTCGAGGCCGGCTTCCTCGCCGAGATGGACTTTGTATTTGACGGGGTCCCAACTGAGGTTTCTCAATGTTATAAACCTTGTCGCTCCATCTCCGCGGCTCATTGCGTTGGGACCGTATTTATCTTCGGGAAGTTGCTTTCCGTCAACAAGGATGTCGCGGTAGTCGCGGTGCAGATTGAAGATGAAGGCAAGTTTCGGAAGTTCTTCGTCCTTCAGGAACCAGGGGCTGCCGTAGAGTTCGGGGGCCAGAATCAGGCAGCGGTTGAAGGCCTGGAGGATGAGGTCGTCTTCCCAGAAATCGAGACACGACGAGAGGCAGACTCCGTGGTCTTCGGTCAGGCGTGTCGGCGGAATGTCGCGGGCGAGGGCCTGGGCGCGATGGTGCGGAGCTGTCATAGAATTGGTCATATGGATGTCGATATAGGTCTCGGCTCCGCCATAAAGATATGTGGTGGAGTATTTTGTGCCTTCGCCCAGGTCCAGGCGGTGGTTCAGAAGGATAAAGTCGGGCGAGAGAGCGCGTATCCGGCCCATCATATCGTTGAAGTATCCGTATTTGGAAGGCCTGAGCTGGCCGCAGACGGCGTCCATCTTGAAGAGTCCGAAATTGTAGTCGCGCACCAGACCTACCATCATATCGCTGCGCTCACCGGCTTCCTCGGGGGTGTCGCCGAAGCCGTCGGGACCGCACCACACACCGAGGCGGGTGCCGTCGTGAGCCGCAAATTCGCTCACCGGGCCGAAGCCGCGGGGGAAGTTCCGCTTGAAGTCGGCAGACTTTGTGGAGCCGTAGCGCTTGCTGCCGTCGATGTTGCCGGCGTCGAATGCATAGATGTCGAGCTGCATTCCGTAAGTGTCTTTAAGATAGCGGAAAAAGTCCAGATTTATGAGAGTCTGGGCCTCGGTGGAACCTTCGTTGGTGTTGTCAATCCAGGAGAAATATTCGCTGCGCGAAGGAGTCTTGTCCGTGATGACTGCCCCGCTTTGAGCAAAGGCGCTCGCGCCGGCAAGCACAGCCGCGCACGTCAGAATGATGTTCGAAAGTCGCATATTGTTTCAGATATTAAATTGTTTTATCTCACCAGAATATTGTCTCTGAGGCGGATGTCTTTGGAGGAGGAGCCTATCATTATGCGGAATTCGCCGGGCTCGACTCTCCACTGCATATTGCCGTCGAGATACTTGAGTTTGTCGGGGGTTACGAGGAAACTCACGCGTGCGGATTCTCCCGGGGCGAGAGAAACTCTTTGGAAGTCTGCGAGCCGGATAATCGGCTGGGAGACAGAGGTCAGCACGTCGCGGACGTATAGCTGGACAACTTCAGTCCCGCTGCGCCGGCCGGTGTTGGCGAGAGTGAACGACACTTCGAACGGCTCGTCGGCCACGATTTCGCTCTTGGAGAATTTGAGGTCGGAGTACTCGAAAGTGGTGTAGCTCAAGCCATAGCCGAAGGGATAGAGCGGCTGGCCGGTGAGATTGTGATAGTCGTCTCCGCGACCAGTGGACCTGTGATTATAAACAAGCGGAAGCTGGCCTTCGTGAATCGGGAAGGTCAGAGGAAGCTTGCCCGAGGGGCTGAAGTCTCCGAAGAGCACGTCTGCAACTGCCTGGCCGCCGGTCTCTCCGGGATACCATATATCCATAATCGCAGGCACGCCGTCCTCCCAACCGGAAGTGGTGATGGCGCTGCCGCCGACCAGAAGCACAACCACCGGCTTGCCGGTAGCCTTGACTGCATTGATGAGCTCTTCTTGGTGGCCGGGAAGCGAGAGCAGCGCCCGGTCCTGGAACTCTCCCTCGTGGATGCCGACCGCCACGACTGCCACGTCGCTCGCGGCTGCCACCCTGACAGCTTCGTCAATTTTTTCCTGCCAGGAAGGACCCTGCTTTTCGGCATTCCAGACGAGCTTGAGTCTGGCGCTGCCTGCACTTTCGTAGAACTCCAGCTTGATATCGTATTCTTTGCCGGCTGCGAAATCGAAAGGCTTCACGATTGTTCTGTAGGACTGTTTGCCGAAATTGTCTATAAACAGTTTGCCGTCTATCCACAGGCGATAGCCGTCGTTGCCCTCGATGCCTAAGGCGAAGCGTCCACCGCCCGCAGGAGACTTGAGTTTACCTGTCCAAACTGCTGAGTAACAGTCGAATTTAATCTTGTCGGGATCGGGAGAATAGAGTGTCCAGCCGAAATTTATGTTGCCGTCCTGCCTTATGGTGACGGGGTCACCCGAGAAACTGTTGTTGTCGTAATACTCCGCGTGGACTCCGGACCTGCCGCCGTAAGAAAGATATTCGCCGCTGACGGGAGAATACGCAGACCATTTGTAATCAGAGCCTTCGGCATAATTGACCTTGACTGAGGTCCCCTTGAGATACTCGCAGACACCGTCGTAAATCGAAATCTTTCTGCATCCGGGACCGCTGTAGCCGCCAAGACGGGCAGCCTTGATTTCGCCTCCTATGAGCGCCAGAGACTTGATGCGCCTTGCGTCCAGGGGCAGCACATCGCCTTCGTTCTTCAGAAGCACGAACGATTCGCGCGCGGCCTCGCGGCAGAGTTCCCTCTTGTCGTCAGAATTGTTCTCGCGTGCAGCCCAATCCTCATCCACATAAGGATTTTCGAAGAGCCCGAGGTCGAATTTGGCCTTGAGGATGCGCCCCACAGCCTCGTCAACAGCCGCCATATCCACTTCGCCCTTCTCGAATGCCTCCCAGAAGAGAGTCCAGTGCTCGTAGGCGGTCTGGAAAATGACGTCGAGGCCGCCGTTCACGGCCTGGGTCGTGGACTCACGGTAGCCGGAGGCGGTGTTGTGCAGCACGCAGGCTCCGCCGGTGGCTCCCGCGTCGGAAATCACGAACCCTTCGAATTCCAAGCGGTGCTTGAGCACGTCCCTGAGGAGGTAGCTGTTTGAAGTGCAGGCAGTTGCGTCCCACGAATTGTAGGCGGTCATCACCGAGCGCGAGCCGCCTTCCTTGACAAGCGCCTCGAACGGAGGAAGATAGATTTCCTGCAGGAGCCTTTCGTTGGTGTAGATGGGGTAGGAGTCGCGCCCGCCCGTGCCTTCGTTGGCTATGAAATGCTTGGGGGTGGTGATTACTCCCATCTGCTCGAAAGGCTTCACGTATGCAACTCCCATTCGCGCAGAGAGATACGGGTCTTCGCCGTAGGTTTCTTCGGTCCTGCCCCAGCGGGGGTCGGTGGCAACGTTGACCACGGGCGAGAGGATGTCGCGTATGCCTCTGGATTTGGTCTCGAGAGCCACTGCAGTGCCCACTTTTTTCATAAGTGTCGTGTCCCAGGTGGCGGCAAGGGCTATCGACTGCGGGAACGCTGTGGCTCCGCTGCGGATGAGGCCGTGCAGAGCCTCGTCGAAGGCTATTATGGGGATGCCCAGGCGGGTCTCCTCCACGAAATATTTCTGTATTTCGTTGATTTTCTTCGCAGTCTGTGCCGCAGTGCCATTTGCGCCGCCGTCGTATTGTATCATCTGCTCGGCCACATTGCCTCCCGACGCGGCGGCAGCCTGGGTCTGGAAGCCGAAGATGCCGTATTTGTACATCTCCTTGGCGTCGGGGTGGCTGAGGTCGCCGGGAATCATAAACATCTGCCAGAACTTCTCCTTGAGGGTCATTCTCTGGAGAAGATCTGCAACCCTTTGGTCAGTAGGGAGTTCCGGGTTCTTGTAGGGAGGGATTTCGCTGTTTTGAGCCGCGAGACCCAAGGCCAGCGCCATTGCCGTGATTATGCAGACTGTCTTTTTCATAAGCACGAAGTTACGCAAAATTATTCTAACTTTGCAAGGATGGAAACATTGGAAGAGAAACTAAGGGCTTATGCCGAAAAATACAACGACCCGGTCTATTTCGAGGAGGACCCCATTGCGTTTCCCCGGCGGATGGAGGAGTTTCGCCGCGAGGGCCGTGCCGACAAGAAAGATGTCGAGGTGACCGCAGTCATAGCGGCCCATCTGGCTTGGGGCAGACGCGCGATGATAGTTCGCGACAGCTCCCGCGCCCTCGACGAAATGGGCTGGAAACCATACGATTACGTAATGAAGGGCAGCTATCGCGACGATCCGTCATCGCTCCATCGCACTGTCAAGTGGAGCGAGTTTGCGGCTATCTGCGGGAGGCTTCGGGAGATATATCTGACGCGCGATTCGTTGGAGGGGCTCTCCCCTGACAATTTCCGCACCGCCATCTACGGCCAGAAAAGCGACCTCAAGGCCGCCAACAAGAAGATACATATGATGCGCCGCTGGTTTGTGAGGCGCGACGGCAAGGTCGATCTCGGACTATGGTCCTGCACCGACCCGAGAGAATTGACGATTCCTCTCGACACACACGTCCATACCCAGGCTCTCGAGATGGGCATAACCGAGCGCCGTCAGACAGACTTCCGGACTGCCGACGAAATAACGGAATTCTTCCGGCATATCTTCCCCGACGACCCCTGCAAGGGCGACTTCGCCCTCTTCGGCTACGGCGCTTGTTAATACTGGGGCGCTGCCCCAAACCCCGCCGCTCCGGGCTTGCTATCCCGCAGGCCAACCCTGCCCGCCATCCGCTAGCGCCCGGCGGCGCTTGGTATCGTCGGCTGTGGGTGACGTCAATGATAGCCCGCCCCCGTGAGGCAAATCGGGGGTTTTTCTGAGCCGGGGGCG
>R06__coassemble_312_pt1 | contig 18449 bp, 16 predicted proteins | sample R06__metabat2_high_PE_024 | metagenome-assembled genome bin R06
CTGGAGCATTTCTGGCCAGCGGGGACTCCAGAGGTGATATTCAACTACATTCTCGCCCTTCTGGCTGTGGACTACAGTGCCCTGGAATACCATGATTCCGCCTGTGTTCCATTCGCCGTAAGGGTTCTGGTTCTGGGGCTTTGCAGGAATCATATCGTAGAGCGATGCGCTCTTGCGGTTGCCGTCAACTCCGAGGAATGAGTCGGGGTGGTTGGCATTGTCGAGAATCTGATACTCGGGGCTCGAGATGTAGATGGGCTCGTACTGGTCTTCGCCTTTGTCGTTCTTGGTTGTAACTTCCTGAGCGAGAACGAATACGCCGGAGTTCGAAGCCTTCTCGACCTTCCATTCGAATTCGAGCTTGAAGTTTTTGAACTTGTGAGTGAAGATGATGTCGCCGCCGTCGCCTTCCTGGGCTTCACCGCCGCCGGTGCCGTTGAACTTGAGGCAGCCGTCCTCGATGACCCATTTTGAAGGAACGTGGTCCTTGCCGTAGCCTCTCCAGCCCTTGAAAGAAGAGCCGTCGAAAATTACATAGTATCCGTCTGCGTCAACAGGGAACTCCGAGAGATCCACCTGCTCTGCGTTGACTACAGTATAAGCGGGAACTGCCGAATCAGCAGCCTTTTTGTTTCCACAGGATGTCATACAAACTGCTATTGCGAGTGTTGCAATCAGAAAGATTGATTTTTTCATTGATTTATATGCGTTTTAGTTGTTATCTGGGCATTTCGGGAAGGCTCCAGCCCTCACGATAATGATGTTTGATGAGTTCTTCGGCAAATGCCTGGGCGTTGACTTCTTCTGTCCAGGTCTTGTCGAATGTAGGGTGACCGTCCTCGATTGTGAAGCCGTCCTCGATTACGCTCTTGATTGTAGCGTCTGCGGGGATGTTGGTGAAGCGCATGTTCTCGCCGTCCCATTCGAGTTCGCGGTTGAGGCTCTGGAGACGCACTGCGAGCACACCCATAACAACCATTTCGTTGAGAGGGCCTGCGAGGCTGAAGTCCGAATTGGTCTTCACGCGCACCGAGGCATCTTCCTTGCAGGCGCGGATCCAGTCCTGCTGGTGTGAAACCTTGACCTGACGGAGTTCATTTCCGACAGCAGGTTTGCGGCCCGATACAAGATAGGGGTTACGACCGTAGCAGCCGCAGATGAGGGTGTCTTTTGTGCCGTGGAAAATGACGCAGCCGCCGTCGTAGTTGAGCTCGACTCCTGCGGGAAGGCCTTCGGGACGGTTGGGCTTGAGACCGCCGTCGTACCAGGTGACTTCAACCTCGGGCATTGCAACCTTGGGCATATTGTCGCGTGCGGGGAACACATATTTGACCACCTGCGCTGTAGGGCAGCAGTCGGAGAGAAGGAGGGTTGAGCTTCCCTGAACCTTTGTGGGATACTTGAGGTTGAGGGCCTGGACAACGGGCTGCAGGATGTGGCAAGCCATATCGCCGAGAGCGCCTGTTCCGAAATCCCACCAGCCGCGGAAGTTCCAAGGGTGGTAGATTGAGTTGTAGGGACGATACTGAGCAGGGCCGATGAAGTTGTCCCAGTCCAGAGTCTTGGGAATCTTGTCAACTCTTGTGGGGCGGTTCAGACCCTGGGGCCAGATAGGACGGTCGGTGAAAGCCTCGACTTTGGTGACTTCGCCGATTTCGCCGTTCCAGATCCACGAGCAGGTTGCCCTTACGCCTTCTTCCGATGCGCCCTGGTTACCCATCTGGGTTGCAACATTGTATTTTGCAGCGAGTTTGGTCAGGAGGCGGGTCTCATATACTGAGTGTGTCAGAGGTTTCTCAACATAAACGTGCTTGCCGGCTGCGATAGCCTCGGCAGCTATGACAGCGTGGGTGTGGTCTGCTGTAGCGACCATAACTGCGTCAGCCTCGTCGAGCATCTCTTTGAACATCACGCGGTAGTCTTTGTAGCGTTTTGCGTTGGGGTAGCGGTCGAAGACTTCTTTTGCATACTTCCAGTCAACGTCGCAAAGACCGATGATTTCTTCTGTCTCCATCTCGCGGAGGTCAGCCGAACCACGTCCGCCGATACCTACGCCGAGGATTTTGAGTTTGCGATTGAGGGGTGCGGGCGCCGCAGATGCGACGGGTGTTGTGTTGGCCAGCAAATCCTTGGGAGATGCCACTGCCAATCCTACTGCTGCTGCAGTTCCGGTCTTGAGAAAAGACCTTCTAGACATGTTGGAGCTCATAATGTGTTTGAATATAAGTTGTTGTGAATAAAATTTCCATTTCAACCTATAAAGTTACACATTTTCTGTCCATATACAAAATTTTTTAATTTAAGGTCCCGGGCGCTGTGCAGCAACCTTGAGCCGACACATCGTTATCTTGACAGAGAAAGGCCTCATAGAGCACCGAGGCGCCAAGAAAACCGGCGGCTACTTCGTCAAAAATGTCCAAAAGTGAAGTTTTTAATACGATTTGGACAAAATTCGTTTGATTTTTGTCCAAATCTCCCTAAATTTGCCACATAAAGACAGAATACTATGGAAAAACTAATTGGAAGAGAGCGCGAAATGAATGAACTCAAATTGGCGCTAGGATCAAACAAATCAGAATTCGTAACATTATACGGAAGACGACGGGTAGGCAAAACATTTCTGGTAAGATACTTTTTTAGCGATTGCTACAGCTTTCATTATGTGGGTGCGCATAAAAAGTCAAAAGCAGTTCAACTTCGCAATTTCAAAGAGGCACTAGGCCGGTATTTTCCAGGAGATACTATCCCCGAAATACACTGTTGGCATGATGCCTTCCTTGCCCTCGAATCCTTTCTCGAAAAATGTGGAGACTCACGTAAAATAATATTTTTCGATGAAATGCCGTGGATGGACTCGCACGGCAGCGATTTTGTCAGCGAACTGGAGTTTTTCTGGGCAAATTGGGTCCAGAATCGTGATGACATAGTGTTTATAGCATGCGGCAGTGCCACAAACTGGATGAAAGAAAAGATTGAAGATGATCAGGGAGGGCTTCATAATAGGGTTACTCGCCGAATATATCTCCGGCCGTTTTACCTGAATGAATGCCGGGACTATCTGAATGCTCACGGATTCGACTGGGACAACTACCAGATATTGCAATGTTATATGATTTTCGGCGGCATACCATATTATTTAAGCCTTCTTCGACCGGATTTGAGCCTGCCGCAAAATGTGGACAATCTTATATTCCGCAGGGGAGCAGACCTATCGGACGAATTCGGCGAACTTTATAATGCTTTGTTCAACAAGGCGGATCGTTATATTGCAATCGTGAAATTTCTCTCCGGAAAACGTGAAGGCTTTATTCGCTCGGAAATAGAAGACGCGACAGGATACACTGGCGGTGGACTGACGAAGATGCTTGACAACCTGGAACGGTGTGATTTTATCGTTAGGTACTCCCAATTCTCGAACAAAAGCAAACTTACACTATATAGACTTTGCGATTTCTATACAATTTTCTACTACAAATTCGTTCAAGGCAACAACTCAAAGGACGACAACTATTGGTTGCATCACTTTACGGACAGAAGTGTTCAGTCCTGGCAAGGCTTCTCGTTTGAACAGTTGTGCCTTCGCCATCTTGGGCAGATAAAAAACGGTCTCGGAATATCAGGTGTCGCCACAGAATCATCCGCATGGCGTTATGTAGCAAAAAAAGGAGAAGAAAAACGTGGTGCACAGATTGACCTTGTTATCAAGCGTGCAGACAAAATGATTCACCTCGTAGAAATGAAATTTGCTGAAAGCCGTTACACGATTACAAAGGATTACGCCGCTCAACTGCGAGAGCGCAGAATGACATTTATGGAAGAGGAAGGCATACAACAGACACCCGTATTCACTTTCGTCACACCTTACGGATTGATAAATGGTATCAACTCCGGAATTGTCCATAGCGAGATCACCTGCAACCATCTGTTCACCCCCGGAATTTGAGGACCAAAAGACAAAAAAGAGAGAATCCTTGGAAGATTCTCTCCGTGGTCCCAGCAGGGCATGATCCTGCGACCCCCTGATTATGAGTCAGATGCTCTAACCAACTGAGCTATGGGACCTATTATACTGGGGCCCTGCCCCAAACCCCGCCGCTCCAGCTTTGCTATTCCACAGGGCTAACCCTGCCCAGCTTCCGCTAGCGCCCGACGGTGCTTTTTAACTGAAGGCAAAGTTAGTACTTTGCCCTCAGATTAGCAAAATTTTCTATCAAACTTTGATTTCGACTTCCACGCCGCTGGGAAGCTCGAGCTTCATAAGTGCATCGACAGTCTTGGGAGTTGAGCTGTAGATGTCGAGAAGACGGCGGAAAGAATTAAGTTCGAACTGTTCGCGGGCTTTCTTGTTCACGAAAGTCGAGCGGTTGACAGTAAAGATTTTCTGGTCTGTAGGAAGAGGAATGGGTCCGCTTACAACAGCGCCTGTAGCCTTTACAGTCTTGACGATCTTGTCTGCAGACTTATCTACGAGAGCATGATCGAAAGATTTAAGTTTAATTCTGATTTTTTGGCTCATTATAGTAATTTTAATAATTATACGAATTCTTCGTCAAAGAACATTGATCGTCCTCCCTGTTTGTCAATGACTTCGCGCGCAATGTTGGAAGGAACCTCGGCGTAGTGCGAGAACTCCATCGAACTTGTGGCGCGGCCCGACGAGAGGGTACGCAGCACGGTGACATAGCCGAACTGCTCTGCGAGGGGAACTTTTGCCTTGACGATTCTGGCATTGCCTTTTGAGTCCATATCGACAATCTGGCCGCGGCGGCGGTTGAGGTCGCCCACAACGTCTCCCATATACTCCTCGGGCGTGACAACGTCGAGCGACATTATCGGTTCCATAAGCACCGGACCGCATTTGGTGAGGGCTTTGCGGAACGCCTGACGGGCGCATATTTCGAACGAAAGGGCGTCGGAATCCACAGGGTGGTAGCTTCCGTCGAGAAGGCGGACCTTCATCGCGGTGAGCTCGTAGCCTGCAAGGACACCGTTTGCCATCGCTGCTTTGAAACCCTTTTCGACGCAGGGGATGAATTCGCGGGGGACATTGCCACCCTTGACTTCGTCAATGAACTGAAGTCCGCTGACTCCTTCGTCTGCAGGGCCGATTTCGACCACTATATCGGCAAATTTACCACGACCGCCTGTCTGCTTCTTGAATACCTCGCGGTGCTGCACGCTCTTGGTGATGGCCTCGCGGTAGTTGACCTGGGGCGCACCCTGATTGATTTCAACACCGAACTCGCGACGCAAACGGTCCACGATGATGTCGAGGTGAAGCTCGCCCATTCCGCTGATGATGGTCTGACCTGTTTCATTGTTGGACTGGACTGTGAAGGTAGGGTCTTCTTCCGACAATTTTCCGAGGGCTACGCCCAGTTTGTCGAGGTCTTTCTGTGTCTTGGGTTCAACCGCAAGTCCGATGACGGGGTCAGGGAATGTGATTGCCTCGAGAATTACGGGATGTGCCTCGTCGCAAACTGTGTCTCCTGTACGCAACTCCTTGAAACCCACTGCGGCGCAAATGTCGCCGGCCTCGACAAAGTCGATGGGGTTCTGTTTGTTGGAGTGCATCTGGTAGAGACGGGTTATGCGCTCTTTCTTGCCGGAACGGGTATTGATTACGTACGATCCGGATTTGAGTGTACCTGAATATGCTCTGACGAAAGCCAGACGGCCCACGAACGGATCTGTGGCAATCTTGAATACAAGGCCGCAGAAAGGTTGATTGGGGTCGGGAAGCCGCTCTATATCCTCGTTGGTGCGGAGGTTTGTGGCCTTGACGCCGCCTTTGTCCAGAGGAGAAGGGAGGTAACGCATCACTGCGTCGAGAAGGAACTGCACGCCTTTGTTCTTGAACGACGAACCGCAGCAGGCCGGAACAACGGCCATATCGATTGTCGCCTTGCGCAGGGCGGTGATGATCTCTTCTTCCGAAATCGAGTCGGGATCGACAAAGAATTTCTCCATCAAGGCGTCGTCGTATTCGGCGACAGCCTCCACGAGTCTGCCTCTCCATTCCTCAACATCGGCCTCCATATCTGCAGGGACAGCCTCGATGGTGTAGTTCACCAGGTCTTTGCTGTCATTATAGACATAGGCTTTCTTGGATATGAGGTCCACAACTCCGGCAAAGCTGTCCTCGGCTCCGATGGGAAGGCATACGGGAACGGCCTTTGCGCCGAGCTTGTCGTGGATTTCGTCTATTACTGCAAGAAAATCTGCACCTACGCGGTCCATCTTGTTGACGTAGGCAATCTTGGGGACGTGGTACTTGTCAGCCTGACGCCATACGGTCTCGGACTGGGGCTGTACGCGGCCCACGGCACAGAAGGTTGCGATTGTGCCGTCAAGGACGCGGAGGCTGCGCTCCACCTCGACGGTGAAATCGACGTGGCCCGGAGTGTCGATGAGATTGATCTGGTACTGCTCTCCGCCATAATGCCAGAAAGCGGTTGTCGCTGCCGATGTGATGGTAATGCCACGCTCCTGCTCCTGGACCATCCAGTCCATAGTGGCGGCGCCTTCGTGAACTTCTCCGATCTTGTGGGTTTTGCCCGTGTAGTAGAGGATACGCTCGGAAGTTGTGGTCTTACCGGCATCGATGTGCGCCATAATGCCGATGTTACGCGTATATGTGAGGTCTCTTGCCATTCAGAATCTCTAGAAACGGAAGTGTGCGAATGCTTTGTTGGCTTCTGCCATACGGTGCATATCTTCTTTTCTCTTGAATGCTGCACCTTCGCAATTGAATGCTGCCATAATTTCAGCAGCAAGCTTTTCTGCCATCGAGTTGCCGGAACGCTTGCGCGCAAAGAGTATCATATTCTTCATTGAGAGAGACACTTTTCTTTCCGGACGGACCTCTGTAGGCACCTGGAAGTTAGCTCCTCCCACGCGACGGCTTTTGACCTCGACCTGGGGTGTTACGTTTTCGAGAGCTTTCTTCCAAATATCGAGAGGAGCCTGCTCAGAATCTTTCATCTTCTCGCCGATGATGTCGATTGCATCGTAAAAAATAGAATAAGCGATACTCTTCTTCCCCTGCAACATAAGGTTATTCACGAAACGGGTTACCTGTACATCGTGAAACTTAGGATCAGGAAGTAGAATCCTCTTTTTAGGCTTCGTTTTTCTCATTTTTTGGAAATTTTAAATGATTAGGTGATAGGTGGTTACTTCTTAGATTTCTTCGGTCTCTTGGCGCCATAGAGCGAACGACTCTGAGTGCGTCCCTCTACGCCGGCAGTATCCAAAGCACCTCTAAGGATGTGATAACGTACACCGGGAAGGTCTTTGACACGACCGCCGCGAACCAGCACGATGCTGTGTTCCTGAAGGTTGTGGCCCTCGCCCGGGATGTATGCATTGACCTCTTTCTGATTGGTGAGTCTGACACGGGCTACTTTACGCATAGCTGAGTTAGGCTTCTTGGGAGTTGTAGTGTAAACACGTACACAAACACCACGTCTTTGAGGACATGCATCAAGTGCGCGAGATTTGCTTTTCTCTACGATAACCTCGCGACCTTTGCGAACTAATTGTTGAATTGTTGGCATAAATAGTTGTTAATCTTTTATTTATGTTGTTTATCCCCACTTTTTGGGGGATGCAAAGATAGAACATTTTTTGCGAATCACCAACAAAACCTCGAAAAATCGCATTTTTCCGGTCCCGAACCTCCGACCAAACCAACACTCCCGTCACCCCCGACCTGTTCGGGGGTCTTAATTTTTACTATCTTTGCGAAAAATTTAAGGATATGCTAACAATTGGTCAGTTGCAGGATATGGCCTGCAAGGTGTGCGACGAAGCGGCAGGCCACAAGGAACCGCGCGGACTCTACGAACCTATAGAATATATGATGTCGATAGGCGGCAAGAGACTCCGCCCCGTGATGTGCCTTATGGCCTACAACCTCTGGAACGACTCTTTCGGCCCCGAGATTCTGGGCCCTGCTGTGGCTATGGAGATGTTCCACGAGTTCACGCTGCTTCACGACGACATAATGGACAAGTCCGATATGCGTCGCAGAGTTCCGACAGTCCACGCCAAATGGAACGACAACACAGCGATACTTTCGGGAGATACGATGGCTCTCGAAGCCTATGAATTTTTGGCTCAGGCTCCTTTCGACAAATTGAAGGACGCTTTGTCTCTCTTTACTGCGACTGCCATCCAAGTCTGTGAAGGTCAGCAATATGATATGGATTTTGAGAATCGTCCGAACATATCGATGGATGAATATCTCGGAATGATAGGACTCAAGACAGCAGTTCTTCTGGCGGGGTCGATTAAGATGGGCGCACTGATAGCCGGCGCATCCGAAGTGCAGCAGCAGGCTCTTTATGACTATGCATACCAACTCGGTCTGGCGTTCCAGATTACTGACGACTATCTGGATTGCTATGGCGACGAAAAGACTTTTGGAAAGAAGATAGGCGGGGACATTATGGAGGGGAAGAAGAGTTGGCTGCTTGTGAGGGCTATGGAGAAATCTTCGGGCGAGGCTGCTGATGACCTCTCTGCTGCGTTTGCCGTCACCGGGCGCGCCGCCAGAATCGAAGCCGTTTTAAACGTTTACAAACGTTTAAATATTAAAAATGATGCGGAAGAAGCCATCAAATCATATGAGTCCAAAGCTCTGGCAGCTCTTGAACCGGCCGGCCTCGATGCTGCGCAAATAGCTCAACTTCAATCATTTGCTCAAAAACTCCTCAAGCGCGACAAATAATTTCAAGACGCCTATGAACCGAAAACTTGAGATAATGGCCCCTGCGGGCAACTTCGAATGCCTGATGGCAGCCATCCAAGGCGGCGCCGACTCTGTATATTTCGGATGCGGGCGTCTCAATATGAGGTCTCACTCGGCAAACAATTTTGCTCCGGAAGATCTGGAGGAAGTCTGCCGCATCTGCCGCGAGAATGGGGTCAAGTCGTATATGACTCTCAATATTGTGCTCTACGACGAGGATCTGGAGCCGATGCGTGAAGCTTTGAGAGCCGCGCGCGATGCGGGAGTTTCGGCCATAATCGCTTCGGATATGGCGGCTATCGCCTGTGCGCGTTCGCTGGGTCTCGAGGTACATATATCGACACAATTGAGCATATCCAATGTCGAAAGTCTCAGATTCTACAGCCAATTTGCCGATGTGGTGGTCCTCGCCCGTGAGCTTAATCTCCATCAGGTCAAGGAGATAAAGAGAGTCATTGACGAAGAGGACATAAAAGGCCCCTCCGGTCGCCGACTCGAAATCGAGATGTTCTGCCACGGAGCACTTTGTATGGCTATTTCCGGCAAATGCTATCTGAGTCTTCACGAATACGGTGCATCGGCCAATCGCGGAGCCTGCTATCAGATCTGCCGTCGCGGATATGAAGTCACCGACCTCGAGACCGGTTCGAAACTTCAGATAGACAACAAATGGATAATGTCTCCCAAAGACCTGTGTACCATAGAGTTTATGGACAAAATTATCGATGCGGGAGTCACTGTATTCAAAATTGAGGGTCGAGCACGCAGCAGCGAATATGTCAAGACTGTGACACGTGCATATAGAGATGCCGCCGATGCAGTTCTGGAGGGTAGCTACAATCAGGAACTTGCTGCGGGTCTCAAGAAGAAACTCGAGACAGTCTTCAACCGCGGTTTCTGGGATGGCTACTATCAAGGAGCACGTCTCGGAGAATGGAGCGATGTCTATGGCAACCGCGCTACACGCACTAAAATATATATAGGTAAGATTACCAATTACTTCGAGAAGATAGGCGTAGCCGAAGTGCTTGTCGAGACCGGCAGTTTCAGCGTTGGCGACCACGTCCTTCTCACCGGTCCGACCACAGGAGTCATCGAGTACGATGTCCCCGAAATCCGCGTCGACCTCAAGAACGTCCGGACCGCCGGCAAAGGCGATCTGTGCTCCATCCCAGTCCCCGAACATCTCCGCCGCAGCGACAAACTCTATCTCTTCCAGTAGCGAGCTGCCCCGACACAGACGAAAACCTCCGTCTGATTAGGCAGATTGCCGAATCAGACGCGGGGTGAGACGCGGGGTGAACCTCGCCAGGCGACGGTCATATGCACCGACCGATAGAGCAGATGTGCGAAGTAGCCGGCGTAGAGGGCCTGGATGCCGACAAGGCCGCGCAGGCCGTAGAAACAAGCTATAAAGCAAACCACAGCCCCGATCATAGCGTTGCGAAGCGAAGCAGTCGCGGTGGCGCCGGTGAAGATTCCGTCCCAGGTGAAGGCGATGCAACTGACAAGAGGCATCAGCAGCAGCCAGAAAAGATAGGGCTCACAAGCAGCCAGCACCGAAGAGTCATCGGTAAGCAGCCCTACCAGGTCGCGTGGGAAGAGTCCATAGGCCACAGTCGAGACAGCCCCTATCAAAAGACTCCAGAAGAACACCCAAAAAACAGTGCTCCGGAGCGCCGCCCCGTTGCCTTCACCTATGAACCGCCCCGTCATAGCCTCTCCCGCATAAGCAAAACCATCCGTGAGATAAGAATACAGCAGCAGCATCTTCATCATTATCTCGCTGACAGCCAGTTCCGTATCGCCATACTGATTGGCGAAGACCGTAAACCCGCCATACACCACCATCATAAGCAGAGAGCGTACAAACAGATTGACGTTCACCGAGAAGAAAATCCGGAAATACTTCCACTTCATACTATGGAAAATCGTCGTCTGATGAAGCAGCGACCGGTAGCGCAGCCCCATCAGCAGCAGAGCAAACAACGCTCCGGTCCATTGGGCGATGACGGTTCCGACAGCTATGCCGCCGACTCCCAGCGGAGTATGAAATGCCAGAACCCAGCTCACCACCATATTCACCACATTGACCCATATATCCGTCAGCATCGAGAACAAAGTGTTCTGCATCCCGATGAACCATCCCTTGAAAACGAACAACGACAGTGTAGCCGGCGCCGCCCATATCCTAATGAAGAAATACTGACGAGCAATGGCCTCAACCTCAGGCGAACAATGAAAAACCGCCAGCATCGCCGAAGCGAACACCCACTGGACCGCCAGCAGCAGAAACGAAGAAGCCAAAGCTGTGGCGATGCCTTGGGAAAATGTCCCTATGCACGCCTTCCAGTCGCCCCGCCCGAAAGCCTGAGCCGTGATTCCTCCAGTTCCGGTACGCAGAAAACTGAAATTCCAGTAAAGAAGATCAAACAGCAATCCCCCTATGACAATCCCGCCGATGACGGAAGCTCCGCCGATATGCCCAGCAATGGCCAGATCCACAATCCCGACAAGCGGAACGGTGATGTTCGCCACAATGCTCGGCCCGGCCAGGCGCAGAACCTCACGGTTAATAGGACTCAGAAATTTCATTGACGATATTTGGTTTCCTCCTCGAGCATCCCCAGGTAGGAATTATACCTTTCGGCAGAGATAACCCCCGCATCCACAGCCGCCTTGACGGCGCATGCGGGTTCGTGCGTATGGGTGCAGGGCTTGAAACGGCAGCCGTCCATAACCCGCAGCATCTCAGGGAAATAGGTGCTCAGTTCCTCGGACGATATGTCATTCACGATACCGAAACCGCGTATGCCGGGAGTGTCTATCACAAAACCGCCTCCGGCCAAAGGATGCATCTCATAAAAAGTAGTGGTATGCTTGCCCTGGAGATGGCTCACGGAAATCTCTCCGATTTTAGGATCCAGAGAAGGATCCAGAGCCTTCAGCAAAGAAGACTTTCCGACGCCCGACTGCCCACTGAACAAACACACGCCCGCACGACAACGCTCGCGTAGCTCAGAAACCCCGCATCCCGAAACAGTTGACACCTCCATAACCTCATACCCCGCATCGCGATACACTCCCGAGAACCAAGACAACAATTCCTGCAGCGAAGGCTCAGTATAAAGATCTGTCTTATTGATGACTATGACCGGACGAACCCCATAGGCCTCGCAAGTCACCAGAAACCTGTCCACAAATGCCTGCTTGGTTTCGGGCAGAATCAAAGTCACAATCAGAAATACAGTATCCAGATTGGCTGCAATGATATGGCTCTCGCGCGAAAGATTGGTCGAACGGCGTATGACATAGTTGCGTCGCGGCAGAACACGGGTGATGACGCCATCGGAGGAATACTCGACCAAGTCCCCCACCGCCACAGGATTGGTGGCCTTGGACCCCGACAGCCGAAGCCGCCCCCGGATCACCGCCTCAAACGGCTCCCACAAAGGCAGTTCCGACAGCAGATAGTGACTGCCCGTATGTTTCACCACAGTGGCTATTGCCATTCTTCCAAAGCTTTATCCAGTTGAGGATCGTTGCGCAAAGCGATAATGGTGCTCTGCCCCTTGAAATAGTATTTGACCACAATCTCGGTCTCGACCAGCGGCAGCAACTCACCCTTCAAATCGCGCAGAAGCTGCGCCTTGTCAACGTCCACGCGAGCTTTAAGTGCTTCTATCTCAGCCTTGTACAGCTCGTACAGACCATCCTGCTCGGCAGCCTTGACCAGAGCGTCCAGAGCCGTCTGCGAAGCGCTCCTGAAATCGTAGGACTGCGCGGCGGCAAACTGCACAAACTCCTCATACTCGGCATCCGAGAGATGAAAATCGGCCGGGGCGGGAATCGAAGCGTGCTTTTTGTAATACTCCACGGCAAAATCCCCGTCAATATCAGCATACACAATCCCGGCAGCCGTGCGGCTGTAGGACGGTGCGCCAACCTCAATGTCCGGCGTAATTCCGCCCCCGTCGTAAACGGTGCGGCCGGCCCGCGTAGTAAACGCTTTCTTAAGAGAGTCAGGCACATAGCCCACACTGCCGTCCTCGTTGCGGTGGCTGTAGTCAATGGCCTGCACGCAGCGGCCGCTCGGAATGTAATATTTACCGGTGGTCACTTTGACCTTGGTGTTGTAGGGCAGCGGCTTTATGGTCTGTATCAGGCCTTTGCCGTACGAACGCTTGCCGGCCACAGTGGCGCGGTCGAGGTCCTGCAGGGCTCCGGCGGTGATTTCGGAAGCGGAAGCCGAACCGCTGTTGATGAGCACCATCAGCGGCATCAAGGTGTCGAGCGGAGCGCTCACGGTGCGGTATTCCACCTCCTGCTGACTTCGGCCCTTCGAGCTCATAACCAAAGTCCCCTTGGGCACGAACAGCGACACCAGCTCCACGGCCTCCTCCATCACTCCGCCGCCGTTGTCGCGAAGGTCAATGACCAGCCTACGCGCCCCCAAGTCTTTGAGTTCCTGCACTTTGGAGCGGAACTCCTCGTGCATTCCGACGGTAAACCCGTCTATATAGATGTAGCCCACAGTGTCGCGCACCATTCCGGCATACACGACATTGGAGATATGTATCTTCTCGCGTGTCACGACAACGTTCACAGTGTCTCCGCTGCGGCCCTTGACCACACGGAAATGGACATCCGAGCCGGGCTGACCCTTCATTCGCGAGGAACTCTGCTCGGAAGTCTCGTCATAGACAGGCACGCCGTCGATTTCCAGAATGCAATCTCCGGGCTCCAGACCCGCCTTGACAGCGGGAGTGCCCTCATAAGGCTCCACAATCCTGACGGCTTCGCCGGGCATCTTGCGAATCAAAGAACCCACGCCGCCATAGTTGCCTGTGGTCATAAGTTCGACATCTTCCTCGTCTTCTTCGGGAAAATATACTGTATAAGGGTCGAGGGTCGAGAGCATCGACTCGATTCCTGTCGAAATCATCTTCTCGAAATCGACGGTATCCACATAGCTTGAAGCGACTTCGCCAAGCACTGCATATTCTATCTCAAGATTCTTCCCCAGAGTGAATTCCTTGCTCTGAGCCAAGGCCGTGACCACAAAAAGCAGGGTCACGAGAACCGAAAATGTTTTTCTCATAACCCTGCAAATATACGGTTTTTCCGCCAACTTGGAATTCTTATAACTCCGAAATGTAAGAGCGCCGGCGCATAAGTGTTTCGGTTTCGTAGTCCTTGACAAGCGACTGCACCTTGAAATTGTCCTCGAGCTGGGGATTCATCAATATCTTGTCAACCCCGCGCCTCTCGCAGCATTCGTGCAAATACTTGAACATCAGAACAGTAGCGCCCTTGCCCTGATATTCGGGCAAGACTCCTATCAAAAGCGCCTCCAATGTGTCGTTGTGTTTCAGGGCGTGAAGGATGCGGAAGATGCCGAAAGGAAACAGCCTTCCACGCGATTTCTTGACTGCCTTGGCCAGCGACGGCACGCAGAATCCGAATCCGACGGGTTTCTCGTCACGGTCGAGACACACTGCCACGAAATCGGGGTCGAGTATGGGGACATAAGTGGCAAGATAGTTCTTTATCTGCTTGTCTGTCAGAGGAGTGAACTGGAAAAGGGGAGCAAACGCCTCGTTGTAGAGATGGAATATCTCAAGGCCGTATTTCCTGCCCAGTTCAGCCGTGCTCTTGCATCTGTAGATATGGAGACCTGTCTTCTGCTCCACAAGCGGAGCAAACTTGTATGTAGCAGGCATCGTCGAGCCCAGATTCACGAGTTTCTGGGTCCAGTCCACATCTTTCGAGAAGCCTATCTTCTGCAGAAGGGTGTCGTAGTAAGGATAGTTGTAGAGGCAGGTGAATGGCGAAAGATGCTCATAGCCCTCCACAAGCAGGCCCTCCTTGTCCATATCGGTAAAGCCCAAAGGCCCCTTGATATGGGTGCATCCGCGCTCGCGTCCATAGACACGCACGGAATCGATAAGAGCCGAGAGAACTTCCTCATCCTCAATAAAATCGAGCCACCCGAAACGGACTGTCTTCGCGCCCCATATCTCGTTGGCCTTATGATTGATGATGGCGGCCACGCGGCCCACAATCTCCGAACCCTTGTAAGCCAGATAGCACTCTGCATCGCAGAAATCGTATGCTCCGTTCTTGCGCGGATTGAAGGTGTCGAATTCGTCGCCGCGAAGAGGCGGAACCCAATTGTCGCAGCCCTTATAGAGTTTCTCGGGAAAATCTATGAACTTGCGAAGCTGCCTGCGTCCGCAGACTTTTACTATCTTGACCGGCATAGCGCAGATTATTTTAAAGCCAGAATATAGCTGCAGACATCGCCCACAGTCCTGAAAATCTGTTTCTCGTCTATTGTTATCTCGAATTTCTTCTCGATTGCAAGCGAGAGAAGGAACATCATAAGAGAATCTATTGCCAGATCCTCAACAAGGCACGATTCCATAGTGATGGAATCCAACACTGCATTCGGACGGATGTTGGAGAGAATCTCCTTGAGGCCGTCCATTACTTCCTGTGCACTCATAATTATATTCTTGCTACTTTCATACTGCCCGTGCGCTTGAAATCTTCTGTACGGACAGTCACTTTACTGATTCTATGGGTTGTAGGGAGTGTTGCGTTGACTTTCTCCACGAGGGCGTTCATATATGCCACGACATCTTCCCAAGGTTTGCCCTCGAAGGCCTGTTTGCGCGGAAGCATCTCTATTGCAATGACTTGCACGCCGTCTTTGCTGTCTTCCTTGACAAGGCAGTCCTGCAGGCAGGGGTCTTTGTAGAAGGGCTCCTCAATCTCTTCGGGAGATATGTTCTCGCCGTTCGAAAGAAGTATGACATTCTTGATACGGCCTGTGATGTAGAGGAAACCGTCCTCGTCGAAACGTCCGAGGTCGCCGCTTCGCAGCCATCCGTCGGGTGTCAGAGCCTCGGCGGTCTTCTCGGGGTCGCCGTAGTAGCCCTGGAAGAGGCAGTCGCCCTTTATCCAGATTTCGCCATCGACTATCTTGACTTCCTGCTCGGGATAGATCTTGCCAACCGATGTGGGACGCGTATCGACATCGATGTTGCCGCTTGTAAGGTTGGCGGCTTCGGTCATTCCGTAGCCTCCCAGAAGCCTGACGCCGAACTGTTCAAATTCTTTTATGAGACGCGGTGGCACATTTGCGGCGCCCGCGATGATGGTCTTGAGCTCTCCGCCCAGGAAACCTGCGCCGTACATCTTGGCCATTCCCGCGAGAATCTCGCAGATGCCGGGCACAATCACCATTATTGTAGGCTTGATGACGGGCATCTTGCCCACTGTGGCCTTCATATCCTCGCAGGCGAACCACTCTCCGCCCACGAAGAGGATGCTGAGGGTGCCGCGGACAAGTCCGAAAATGTGCGAAAGGGGAAGCATACAGATGGTGCGGTGGAAGCCCAGCTGGGGGCCGGGAGCGAAGCAGCCGTTGAGCGCGCCGCGCATCAGGGCTCTGTGGGGCAGCACTGCGCCTTTGGGTGCGCCAGTGGTGCCGCCTGTGAAGAAGATTGCGGCGGGGTCTTCCTTGTCAACCTTGGCCACCGGAATACCTTCCTCGGCCATAGAGGAGCTCGAAACCACCTTGCACGGAGCGCCCTCAGAGAGATCCTTGAACTCGTCGCGGATGGCCAGCACCTTGACGCCGAAGCGCGCGCAGCAGCCCACCACTGCAGGAGCGGGAAGCTGAGCGGGGAAGTTGATTGCAACATATCCGCCCGAAGTGGCGGCGAGGAACATTTCAATGCCGTCTATCGACGAGCGTTCCATAATCGCCACTTTGTCGCCCTTCTCCAGGCCGCAGTCCTTGAGGAACGCGCGGCGGCGGGCAATGCGGTTGCAGAATTCTTTATAGGTATATGTCTCGACTGTGTTCGAGACTGCCGGAAGATCGCCCCATTTCTCTTCAATCCACTCAACAAACTCCGGAAAAGTCGGGATGTACTTCAATTGCGCCAGTTCTTCAGCGGGCAGCATTGAATGAAAATAGTTTGCCATTATATAATAGTTTAGGTTATAGTCTTACAAAGTTAAGAAAAAATTTCGTGAAGTACGTCAAGCGACCTTGCAGAAATTTCGCATCCGAGGTGATAACCAAGATATTGGAGCATCTTTCTGGAGAACGCCCGGCGCCTCTGAGCATTCAACGGCAGGGCCAGAGTCTCCTCCATCGGGCTTTTCATAATTTTTTCGAGAAGTTCCAGTTCCCGAGGCTCAAAAATAGCCTTCGGCTCGAAGCCTTCGGCAGGTTCGAATCCCATCCGCGTGCAATACGACGCCATAAACCACAGGTGGAAATTGGCAATTGGGCCTTCCGCCTCCTCGAGAGCCGCTATGGCTCCGCAGAGCCACTCGAAGAACCCGGGGTCGGCATCTTCCGTGCGGAAACTGCGATAGAGCACCTCGGCTATGAACATCGCCACCGTGCTTTTATATATATTGCTCCTGATTTGAGACGCAGGCACCACCTGCTCCCACTCCCTTATGTAAGAAAGTGAACTTTTGGAACTTTCGTAGCTTATAATGTCAAGAACGCCAAGGGCTTGGAAATCCGACATCCGGCTCCTGCCGCGTCCTTTGGCCACACCTCTGAGAAGAAAACTCCTGCGGCCACGGCCGCTGTCAACAGCGTGGACTATGAGACTGCTGTCGGAATACTTCGTCTGGTGAAGTACGATTATCCTTGATTTTTCTGCAAGTGGCATCGGAATGCTCTCATTGCCTTGCCTCTGTGCGAGACTGCTGATTTCTGCTCCATTGTCATCTCGGCCATCGGCACATTGTATTCCTGCGCGATGAAAATCTTGTCGTAGCCGAAGCCCTGCACTCCGGGGCTTTCTTCCAAAGCTATATGGCCCTCGCAACGGCCCTCGAAAGCGGTTGCCTCGCCCCTGGCGTCTATATACGTCACCACGCAGGTGAAGTGCGCCGTGCGTTTTTCGAATGGCAGGCCTTCCAGTTCTCCCAGAAGTTTGGCCCTGTTGTCGGCGGGATTCTTGCCCTCGCCGGCATAGCGCGCCGAATAGACTCCGGGAGCGCCGCCGAGAGCATCCACCTCCAGACCTGTGTCGTCTGCAAAGCAGGGCTTGTGGAATCTGTCCCAGATATATTGGGCCTTCTGCAGAGAATTGCCGGCGATTGTGGGATGAGTCTCGGGGATATCGCCCTCCAGACCCAGTTGCGATGGTGTAACTATTTCATAGTCAGGGCCGAGTATCTGGCAGGCCTCTTCCACCTTGTGAGGATTGTTGGTTGCAAAGATTATTTTCATTACTCTCCGTAAAGGTATTTGTGCTGCTCGGGAGTGAGCGTGTCGATTGTTATGCCCCAGGCGGCGAGGCGGCGGCGGGCCACTTCGCCATCGATTGCCGAGGGGACTTCGAAGACCATATCGCCGGGAGCGTGTTTATCTCGTCTGTGGTCAGTCAGATATTTTACGCTGAGGGCCTGGATTGCGAACGACATATCCATTATCTCGGCGGGATGTCCGTCGCCTGCCGCCAGGTTCACCAGACGGCCTTCGGCCAGAATATAGATGCTACGACCGTTTTCCAGCTTGTATCTCATAATGTTCTGCCTTGCGGGAGCCACCTCGACGGCCATCTTTTTAAGCCCCGCAACATCCACCTCGCAGTCGAAATGTCCGGCGTTGCAGCAGATGGCGCCGTCCTTCATCAGAGCGAAGTGTTCCGGC
>R06__coassemble_360_pt1 | contig 16782 bp, 10 predicted proteins | sample R06__metabat2_high_PE_024 | metagenome-assembled genome bin R06
CGGCGACAATGTAGTGGCAGGCCACATCGCCGGCGCCGAGCCCAAAGGCGAACTCGCCGAAAGCGGGCCTTCCGAACTTGCAGACATCTGCAATGCGCAGCAGATTGCGGAAATCGTTTCCAAATACAATATCGATACAATCTATAATCTGGCCGCGCTCCTTTCTGCAGTGGCCGAGAAGAAACCTCTCAAGGCCTGGGACATCCAGATGAACGGCCTCATCAATGTGCTCGAGATTGCCCGCGAGAAGAATTGTGCGGTTTTCACTCCAAGTTCCATAGGCTCCTTCGGCCCGAACACCCCTCACACCAACACTCCTCAGGACACCATCCAGCGTCCCACATCGATGTACGGAGTCACCAAAGTCGCCACAGAACTTCTGAGCGACTATTATTTTCATAAGTATGGGGTGGACACCCGTTCCGTGAGGTTCCCCGGACTGATTTCCTATACAACTCTCCCCGGAGGCGGCACAACGGACTACGCAGTGGAAATCTACTACGCCGCAGTCAAGGGCGAGGAATTTGTCTGTCCCATAGCTCCCGGCACCTATATGGATATGATGTATATGCCCGACGCCCTGAGGGCCGCTGTCGAGATAATGAACGCCGACCCTTCGCGTCTTAAACATCGCAACGCCTTCAACATAGCTTCGATGAGCTTCGAGCCGGAGCAGATTGCAGAGGCCATCCGCCGCGAGATACCTTCCCTCAAGCTCCGCTACGAAGTCGATCCTGTCCGCCAGGCCATAGCAGACTCCTGGCCCGACAATATGGACGACTCCTGCGCACGCGAGGAATGGGACTGGGCTCCCTCCTTCAATCTCGAGTCGATGACCCGCGATATGATCCTCAATCTCCGCAAGAAACTTCTGTAGCGGGCCTATTCGCTGTAAAGAGCGATGATGGGATCGAGGGCGGCGGCGCGGCGGGCGGGGAGCAATCCGCTCAAGATACTGACCACGAAGCAGATGGCCACTGCAATGGCCACCCATCGCCAGGGCACAAGGAAGTCCCCTTCCATTATCAGTGCCACAATGTTGCCGAAAAGAATGCCCAGCACGATGCCTGCCGCGCCGCCAATCTGGCCTATAACCACCGACTCGGCCAAAAACTGCCGGCTGATGACGCTTGGACGCGCTCCGAGGGCTTTTCTGACCCCTATCTCCCGCGTCCGCTGTTTGACTGAGACCAGCATTATGTTCATAAGGCCCACGGCCGCGCCCAGGAGGGTTATCAATCCTATCCCGAGGGCCGCCAGCGAAAGTTTGCCGCTGACCTTGGACAGCCCGTCTTCGGCCGAAGCGCTCTTCACTATCTCGAAATCGGGCTTCTGAGTGCTGCCGAGCCGGCGAATCGAGCGCATCAGCGCAGCCGTTCTGTCCACCGCCCGGACCATATCGCCCTTCGGAATCATATCCAACGAGACATCCGAGCCTTCCGTCATCGGGACAAGTATGCTGTCGTCCAGACTTGTGCCGAATACCGAGCCTTGCCGCTGCAGCGCCCCGACAATGGTGTAGCTGCCTCCTTCCACCGACAGACGATGCCCGATTCCGCTGCTGTCGGCGCCGAAGAGCCGCTTTCTGACATTGTCGCCGACTACTGCCACCTTGAGCCCCCGCGCGCAGTCGGATTCAAGGAGATTCCTTCCTTCTGCAATTATTCCCGACTGACATAATATATAATAGGTATCGCACGCGACAAGGCAGCAAACGGGGTCGGTTGTGGCGCCGTCCGACGAGGCTCGGGCAATCACACCCCGGAATTCATAGATTGAGGCGGCATCAGTGTAGTCCGAAGCCGCTTCGCGAAGTTGCTCCGCCTGACGCAGAGTCAGCCCCGCCGCATCCTTTTTGGACTGCACCGTGAACATTCCGGCGCCCATCTTCTCAAAACTGCCGGTAACTTTTTCGGTGAGAATCTCGATTGCCGTCTGGATGCCCACAAGCGACATTATCCCCACGGCGATTATGGAAATCGTCAGCACGGACCTGAGCCGGTTGCTGTCAAGCGAGCGGAGCGCTATCTTCAGATTTTCTTTCATACCGGCTAATATAAGATTCCTCACCGGATATAAAAACATCCCGACACGGAAAGTTAGAAGTTTCCCGCCAAAATTTGTGGATTTTTGGAAAAATCAACGGATGCAAAAATTTATTAACTTTGCAAGTTATGGAAATCTTAAGCAAGATAGACTCTCCGAAGCAGCTCAAAGAGCTCGGCGACAAAGAACTCGAACAACTTTGCCGTGAGCTCAGGGAGTATATCATAGAGTGCTGTGCGGAAAACCCCGGACATATCGGCGCAAGCCTGGGTGCAGTGGAAATAGCAGTGGCTGTCCATAAAGTGTTCGACACGCCCGAAGACAAAGTCATCTGGGACGTGGGCCATCAGGCTTATGCGCATAAAATCCTCACCGGCCGCCGCGAAGCATTCCGAGAGAACCGCAAAAAAGGCGGCATAAGCGGTTTCCCCCGCAGACAGGAAAGCCCATACGATGCTTTCAGTGCCGGGCACGCATCCAATTCGATTTCCGCCGCACTCGGAATGGCCACCGCCGCGAAGTTGCAAGGTTCGGGCGAAAAAGTTGTCGCGATAATCGGTGACGGCGCAATGACTGGAGGCCTGGCCTTCGAAGGCCTCGACAACGCCGGCTCGCTTGGAAGCGACATTCTTGTGATTCTAAACGACAACAACATCTCGATCGACAAGAATACCAGCGCCCTGCACAACTATTTCGTCAGGCTTTCCACCAACAAGAAATACAACAGTCTCAAAAAGAGCGTATGGGACCGTCTGGGAGCACGCCGCATCCGCAGCAGCATCCAGAAAGTGGTCAAGGGCGCCAAGCACGTTTTCGGACACACCGTCGAGGAGCGTCTGAGTCTCTTCGACTCCCTGGGATTCAGATATTTCGGCCCCATAGACGGCAACAATGTGTCCATCCTCACCGACACTCTGAAACGGATCAAAGACCTCCCCGGTCCCAAGATTCTGCACGTCATAACAAAGAAAGGCAAAGGATACGCCCCGGCAGAGGAAGACCAGACAGTCTGGCACGCGCCCGGGACCTTCGACCCCAAGACCGGCCGGCGCACTGTCAGAAAATCAGAAATCGCACGTTTTCAGGACGTTTTCGGCCAGACCCTTCTGGATCTTGCCAAAAGCAACCCCGATATCGTGGGAGTCACTCCCGCAATGGCCTCGGGTTGCGGGATGTCCATAATGATGCGGGAAATGCCCGAAAGGGTGTTTGACGTAGGCATCGCCGAAGGCCACGCAGTGACATTTTCCGCAGGCCTGGCCGCAGAAGGCCTCCTGCCCTTCTGCAACATCTACTCGACCTTCTCACAGAGAGCCTTCGACAACATAATCCACGACGTAGCCCTTCAGGGGCTCAAGGTCATAATCTGTCTGGACAGGGCCGGAATAGTCGGAGAGGACGGCGCCACACACCACGGTGCGTTCGACCTCGCAGCATACCGGGCGATTCCCGACATAACCATCTGCGCGCCATTGAACGAGCTGGAACTCAGGAATATGATGTATTCCGCCACCCTCCCCGAATATGGCCCTACTATAATAAGGTATCCGCGCGGCTGCGGAAACGGGACCCCCTGGAGAGACGTCCCCTGCGCCAGGATCGAACCCGGGCGGGCGGTAAAGCTGCACGAAGGCTCGGGAGTGGCAGTGCTGAGCATAGGTGCCGTCGGCAACTATGCCTCTCAGGCGGTGGCCGAAGCACAGAATCGCGGCCTCAGCGTGCTGCACTTCGATATGAGGTTCCTCAAGCCCATAGACGAAGATGCTCTGGCGGAAGCCTGCGACAAGGCGGAGCACATAATCACGGTGGAGAACGGCTCCACTCTCGGAGGCCTGCACGGCGCTGTGGCGGAGTACATTGCAGACAAAGGCCGGAAGTGCAGGCTCACAGCCCTGGGCATTCCCGACCGCTTTGTGGGACAGGGCACACCCGCTGAACTTCACGCAGAATGCGGTTTTGACAGCGATGAAATACTGAAAACGATTTTATCGTAAAAATTTTCAAAATTTTTTTGTTCTTTAAGATAAAACACATATATTTGCAGTCCCAAAATCAAGCCGACGTAGCTCAGTTGGTCAGAGCAGCTGATTTGTAATCAGCAGGTCGTGGGTTCGACTCCCTCCATCGGCTCCGGAAGTTTGACTTTCAATTTGGGCAGATACCAGAGTGGCCAAATGGGGCAGACTGTAAATCTGCTGGCGCACGCCTACGGTGGTTCGAATCCATCTCTGCCCACTTTTTTTATGTGCGGAAGTAGCTCAGTTGGTAGAGCATCAGCCTTCCAAGCTGAGGGTCGCGGGTTCGAACCTCGTCTTCCGCTCAAAAAAAGCCAATGTAGCTCAGGGGTAGAGCGCTTCCTTGGTAAGGAAGAGGTCGTGAGTTCAATTCTCACCATCGGCTCCAGATAAACACATTTAAAATAGAAAAAACTATGGCAAAAGAAACCTTCAAAAGAGACAAGCCGCACGTAAACATCGGTACCATCGGCCACGTTGACCACGGTAAAACCACTTTGACTGCAGCTATCACACAAGTCCTCGCAAAGAAAGGCCTCTCAGAGGTCAAATCATTCGACCAGATCGACAACGCTCCCGAAGAGAAAGAGCGCGGTATCACCATCAACACTGCACACGTTGAGTATCAGACTGCAACCCGCCACTACGCACACGTTGACTGCCCGGGCCACGCTGACTACGTCAAGAACATGGTTACTGGTGCTGCTCAGATGGACGGCGCTATCCTCGTTTGCGCTGCAACAGACGGTCCTATGCCTCAGACTCGCGAGCACATCCTTCTCGCACGTCAGGTGAACGTTCCCCGTATCGTTGTTTTCCTCAACAAAGTTGATATCGTTGACGATCCCGAAATGATCGACCTCGTTGAAATGGAAGTTCGCGAACTCCTCAGCTTCTACGAGTTTGACGGCGACAACGCTCCCGTTATCCGCGGTTCAGCTCTCGGCGCACTCAACGGCGATCCCCACTGGGAGGATGTCGTAATGCAGCTTATGGACGCAGTTGACGAATACATTCCTCTGCCCGTCCGTGACAACGAAAAACCTTTCCTTATGCCTATCGAGGACATCTTCTCAATCACCGGCCGTGGTACAGTTGCTACAGGTCGTATCGAGACAGGTGTTGTCAAGACAGGTGACGAGGTTCAGATCATCGGTCTCGGTGAAGAGCCCAAGAAATCAGTCGTTACAGGTGTCGAGATGTTCCGCAAGATCCTCGATCAGGGTGAGGCCGGCGACAACGTAGGTCTTCTCCTCCGCGGTATCGACAAGAAGGAAGTGAAACGTGGTCAGGTTATCGCACACCCCAACACTATCACTCCTCACAAAGAGTTCGAGGCTGCTATCTACGTATTGAAGAAAGATGAAGGTGGTCGTCACACTCCTTTCCACAACCACTATCGTCCTCAGTTCTTCATCCGTACTCTCGATATCACCGGTGAGATCACTCTTCCCGAAGGCGTCGAGATGGTTATGCCCGGCGATAACGTCAAGATCAAAGTTGAGCTCATCTACCCTGTAGCTCTGAACGAAGGTCTCCGCTTCGCAATCCGTGAAGGTGGCCGTACAGTAGGTTCAGGTCAGGTAGTCGGTATTCTCGACTAATCATAAACCTTAAAGTCGGGCGCTTTCTTCGAGGAAGGCCCGACTTTCCCTTAGGGGAATAGAACAAGGGTAGTTCAGCGGTCTCCAAAACCGTCGATGTGGGTTCGAATCCTGCTTCCCCTGCAAATCCGGTGGTTACGCGCCGGAATGTTATTAACCGACAGAAACTTACCGCTTCCAAACTGTTTCTGTCAACAATAAAATAACAATGAGCAAATTTGGAACTTACGTAAAAGAGTCTTACAAGGAGCTGACAACAAAAGTCATCTGGCCCAAGTGGAGCGATCTTCAGAGTTCTGCCATTCTCGTGATGGTCTCGACTGTTATCCTCGCCGCCATTGTCTGGCTGATTGACCTTGTCATCAGAACCATTGTGACAGGTATCTACCAATTTTAAGCGTTCAATTATCTTCTATTGCTATGAGTGAAGCTACCAAGAAGTGGTATGTAGTCCGTACGGCTGGTGGTAAAGAAAAAAAGGCCAAAGAGTACATTGAGAAAGAAATCGAAGCTCTCGGTCTTACCGATTATTTATCACAGGTGCTCATCCCCACCGAAAAGTACTATCAGGTCAAGAATGGCAAACGCGTTCTCGCGGAGCGCCTTTTCTATCCCGGATATCTTCTCGTGGAGGCTGTTATGACCGGAGAACTCCAGCACGTCATCCGCAACATAACCTTTGTTGCCGGGTTCCTCAGCGAAGGCAAAGACCACGTTCCCGTACCAGTCCGCCAACAGGAAATGGACAGGATTATGGGCCGCGTCGATGACATCGCAGGCCAGGATGCCGAGACTGAAACTCCTTTCGTAGTGGGCGAAGCCGTCAAGATTACCGACGGTCCTTTCAACGGATTCGACGGCACAATCGAGGAAATCACTTCCGACAAGCGCAAACTCAAGGTAATGGTCAAGATATTCGGTCGCAAGACTCTTCTCGAGCTGAATTTTGCACAGGTAACTAAAGAATAAATCATTTAAACATTATGGCTAAAGAAATTGCCGGGTTTATTAAATTGCAGATCAAGGGTGGCGCTGCCAATCCTTCACCTCCAGTAGGACCGGCACTCGGTTCAAAGGGTGTCAACATTATGGACTTCTGCAAGCAGTTTAATGCCCGCACACAAGACAGAGCCGGCAAGGTATTGCCAGTGATCATCACAGTTTACAGTGATAAATCTTTCTCTTTCATCGTCAAGCAGCCGCCCGTAGCTATCCTCATCAAGGAAGCCGCGAAGATTCAGACAGCTTCTTCCGAGCCTAACAGAAAGAAAGTCGCTACAATCACTTGGGATCAAGTTCGCGACATCGCGAAGGAAAAAATGCCTGACCTCAACGCCTTCACCGAAAAATCAGCTATGAGCCTGGTTGCCGGTACTGCTCGCAGTATGGGTGTTGCTGTAAGTGGCACATATCCTGCCGATGTTCAATAAATTCACACGCTATGAGTAAGTTAACTAAAAATCAGAAGATAGCTGCGGCTAAAGTTGATCCGCACAAGCAGTACAAGTTGACAGAAGCAAGCGCATTGGTAAAAGAAGTCTCTTATGCCAAATTCGATGCATCGGTCGAACTTTCTGTACGCCTTGGCGTAGACCCTCGTAAAGCCAACCAGATGGTTCGTGGCGTTGTGACTCTTCCTCACGGAACAGGTAAAGTTACCCGCGTCCTCGTTCTCTGTACTCCCGACAAGGAGGCAGAAGCACAGGCAGCAGGAGCTGACTACGTCGGACTTGACGAGTACATCGACAAGATCAAAGGCGGTTGGACAGACGTTGACGTCATCATCTGTACCCCTACAGTAATGGCAAAAGTCGGTGCAATCGGCCGTATCCTCGGTCCTCGTGGCCTTATGCCTAACCCCAAGACCGGTACTGTTACAATGGAAATCGGTAACGCCGTCAAGGAAGTCAAGGCAGGTAAGATTGACTTCAAGGTTGACAAACAGGGTATCGTTCACACCGCAATCGGAAAGGTGTCATTCACACCCCAGCAGATTGCAGAGAACGCTGTAGAACTCATCAACACAATCATCAAACTGAAACCTCAGGCATTGAAGGGCACATATGTAAAGAGCATATTCATGGCTTCTACAATGAGTCCCGGCATTTGCGTCGACACCAAGGCAATCAGTGCTGCTGAATAAAACTTAAAGTACTATGAGAAAAGAAGAAAAAGCTCAAATTATAGAGAGTATAGCAGCACAGATAGCAGAGAATCCCAATTTCTACCTTGCAGACCTCGAAGGCCTCAACGCAGAACATACATCGGATCTCCGCCGTGCCTGCTTCGAAAAAGGCGTCAAGCTTGTTGTCGTGAAGAATACATTGCTCCACAAAGCAATCGAGAAAAACGGCAACGAAGACATCAAGGCGCTTTGCCCTGCACTGAAGGGGTCAACTGCAATTATGTTTACCACCACTCCCAATGCTCCCGCAAAGGTCATCAAGGAAGTCGGTGCCAAGTTTGGCAAACCCGAGCTCAAAGGTGCATATCTTCAGGAATGCACATATCTTGGAGCCGAGAACCTCAACACTCTCGTAAACATCAAGTCTCACGACGAACTTGTAGGCGACATCATCAGCTTGCTCCAATCACCTATCAGACGAGTTGTATCCGCTCTTGAAAACGCCAAGAAAGAAGGCGCAGGAGAGGCAGCACCTGCAGCTGAATAGGCACTACCAATTTTCAAAACAGTAATCAATAAAAACAAAAAATTCAATATTATGGCAGATATCAAAGCTCTTGCGGAAGAACTCGTAAATCTCACCGTAAAAGACGTACAGGAACTCGCTCAGATTCTCAAAGACGAATATGGAATCGAGCCCGCAGCTGCAGCAGTTGTAGTTGCAGAAGGTGGTAACGGCGGCGCAGCTGCAGAAGCTGAGCAGTCAGCATTCGACGTAATCCTCATTTCAGCAGGTCAGGCAAAACTCCAGATGGTCAAGGCTGTCAAGGAACTCACAGGCCTCGGACTCAAGGAAGCTAAGGAACTCGTAGATGCAGCACCTAACGCAAAGATCAAAGAGAAAGTATCCAAAGCTGAAGCTGAACAAATAAAGGCAGCTCTCGAGGAAGCTGGTGGAGAAGTTGAACTTAAATAACCTCCGCTGGTTCCCTGCTTAAGGGCAGGCAGTTTGGGTTTAGAGCCGTAAAAAGCTCTAAACCTTTTTGTCGTTTTTTTAAGTTTCCATTCAACTATCCCACCCAAAATGCCTCAAAAAACTAATAATCAGAGAGTTAGCTTTGCAGCATCAAAGACACTCCTCGATTATCCCGATTTTTTGGAAGTTCAGCTGAAATCCTTCAAGGATTTGTTCCAGCTGGAAACCACTGCGGAAAACCGCAAGGACGAAGGACTTTACAACGTCTTTCAGGAAGTATTTCCAATAACTGACAACCGCAACAATTTTGTTCTGGAGTTCATAGACTATTTCATCGATCCCCCGAGGTATTCGATGGACGAATGTCTTGACAGAGGTCTCTCCTACTCCGTGCCCTTGAAGGCAAAGCTCAAGCTTTACTGCACAGACCCGGACCACGAGGACTTCGACACCGTCATCCAGGACGTATATCTGGGCACAATTCCCTATATGACGCCTCGCGGATCCTTCATCATCAACGGTTCCGAGCGTATCGTCGTATCGCAGCTGCACCGCTCTCCCGGCGTATTCTTCGGCCAGAGCCTGCACGCCAACGGCACAAAACTCTACTCCGCCCGCATCATCCCCTTCAAGGGCTCGTGGATTGAGTTTGCAACCGACATCAACAATGTGATGTATGCGTACATCGACCGCAAGAAGAAGTTGCCCGTAACAACATTGCTTCGCGCCATCGGATTCGAATCCGACAAGGACATCCTCGACATCTTCGGTCTTGCAGAAGAAGTCAAGGTCACAAAGGCAAACCTCAAGAAATGCGTAGGCAAGCGCCTCGCAGCCAGAGTCCTCAAGACCTGGAACGAAGACTTCGTGGACGAAGACACAGGAGAAGTTGTTTACATCGAGCGTAACCAGGTAGTTATCGACCGCGAAACAATTCTCGAAGAGGAAAATATCGATGACATTCTCGACAGCGGAGTAAGCACCATCCTTCTTCACAAGGACGATGTCGCCTCATCCGAATATGCCATCATCCACAACACCCTGCAAAAAGACCAGACAAACTCTGAAATAGAGGCTATATTCTATACATACAGACAGTTACGTAATTCTGAACCGCCAGATGAGGCCACTGCCCGCGACGTCATCGAGAAACTTTTCTTCTCGGACAAACGCTACGACCTCGGAGAAGTGGGCCGCTACCGCATCAACCGCAAGCTCGGTCTCACAACTTCGTCTGAAATCAGGACTCTCACCAAGGAGGACATCATCGAGATCATCAAGTATCTCATAGAGCTCATCAACTCCAAGGCGACTGTCGATGATATCGACCACCTCTCCAACCGCCGTATCCGCACAGTAGGCGAGCAGCTCGCAAACCAGTTCAGCGTAGGCCTTGCACGTATGGCCCGCACAATCCGCGAGCGTATGAACGTACGCGACAACGAAGTATTCACACCCGTTGACCTCATCAACGCCAAGGCTCTCTCCAGCGTAATCAACAGTTTCTTCGCCACAAGCCAGCTGAGCCAGTTCATGGACCAGACCAACCCTCTTGCCGAGATGACTCACAAACGCCGTCTCTCCGCACTGGGTCCCGGAGGTCTTTCACGCGACCGCGCAGGTTTCGAGGTTCGAGACGTACACTACACCCACTACGGCCGTCTCTGCCCTATCGAGACTCCCGAAGGTCCCAACATCGGTCTTATCTCGTCTCTTTGCGTCTATGCAAAGATCAACGACCTTGGCTTCATCGAGACTCCTTACCGCAAAGTTGAAGGCGGAAAGGTTGACCTCACAGACAAAGGCCTTGTATATCTGAGCGCAGAAGAGGAAGAGAACAAGATTGTAGCCCAGGCATCCGTACAGCTTGCCGACGACGGCGAAATCCTCGACGAAAGAGTAAAATGCCGTCTCGAGGCGGACTTCCCTGTCAAGACCAAGGACGACGTAGATCTCGTTGACGTGGCTCCCAACCAGATTGCATCGATTGCAGCATCGCTCATCCCGTTCCTCGAGCACGACGATGCCAACCGTGCTCTTATGGGTTCCAATATGATGCGTCAGGCAGTGCCTATCATCAAGCCCGAAGCTCCTATCGTAGGAACAGGTCTCGAAGGTCCCGTCGCACGCGACTCCCGCACCCAGATTGCCGCAGAAGGCAAGGGCGAGGTTGTGTTTGTTGACGCACGCGAAATCCATATCAAGTACGAACGCACCGAAGCCGAGAAATTCGTAAGCTTCGCTCCCGAAATCACTGTATATACCCTCCCTCAGTACAGAAAGACCAACCAGAGCACTTCTATCCACCTCACACCTATAGTGAGAAAAGGCGACAAAGTGGTTCCCGGTCAGATTCTTACAGAAGGCTATGCTACACAGAACGGCGAGCTCGCGCTCGGACGCAACCTCAAAGTTGCATTCATGCCTTGGAAAGGTTACAACTACGAGGATGCAATCGTGCTTTCAGAGCGCATAATCCGCGAAGATATCTTCACATCCATCCACGTCGATGAATACATTATGGAGGTGCGCGACACCAAGCGCGGCAAGGAAGAGCTCACAAGCGACATCCCCAACGTCAGCGAAGACGCCACCAAAGACCTTGACGAGAACGGTATCATCCGCATCGGCGCACACGTCGAGCCCGGAGATATACTTATAGGTAAGATCACTCCCAAAGGCGAAAGCGATCCTTCTCCCGAGGAGAAACTCCTGCGCGCCATCTTCGGCGACAAAGCCGGTGACGTCAAGGACGCATCCCTCAAGGCATCTCCTTCACTTTCAGGTACTATCATAGGCAAACAGCTCTACTCGAGAGTCATCAAGGACAACACCAAGAAAGGCAAAGCCAAATCCAAGGAGCAACTCGACGCAGCCAAGGCCGAATTCGACGACAAGGCAGCCCGGCTCAGGAATACCTTCATCGACAAGCTCTGCACCCTCGTCGAGGGCAAGAAGAGCGCAGGCGTAGGAGACCTTTACGGCACTCAGATCATCGCCAAAGGCGAAGCTTTCGAGCGCACTGTCCTCGAAAACATCGACTACAGCAACGTCAATCCTGTCAAGTGGACTACCGACAAGAAGTCCAACGATATGATCAAGGCTCTCATCAACAACTACCTCATAGCATTCAAGGAATACGATGCCGAGTACAAGCGAATCAGCTACAATCTCACAATCGGTGACGAACTTCCTTCGGGCATTATGCAGATTGCCAAGGTATATGTTGCAAAGAAGCGCAAGATCCAGGTCGGCGACAAGATGGCAGGCCGCCACGGAAACAAGGGTATCGTTGCCAAGGTTGTCCGCGACGAAGATATGCCTTTCCTCGACGACGGAACTCCGGTCGATATCGTCCTCAACCCTCTTGGCGTGCCAAGCCGTATGAACCTCGGACAGATTTACGAGACAGTTCTCGGCTGGGCCGGACGTGAGCTCGGACTCAAGTTCGCAACCCCTATCTTCGACGGTGCAAGCCTCGAGAACATTTGTGAATACACCGACAAGGCAGGTCTGCCGCGCTACGGCCGCACACACCTGCGCGACGGTGGAACCGGTGAATATTTCGACCAGCCGGCCACGGTAGGAGTCATCTACATGATAAAACTCGGACACATGGTCGACGACAAGATGCACGCACGTTCAATCGGTCCTTACTCTCTCATCACACAGCAGCCTCTGGGCGGTAAAGCACAGTTCGGCGGCCAGCGTTTCGGAGAGATGGAGGTCTGGGCGCTCGAAGCATTCGGCGCATCCAACATCCTCCAGGAGATTCTGACAATCAAGTCAGACGATGTCACGGGTCGAAGCCGCGCTTATGAATCAATCGTCAAGGGCGACCCTATGCCTCAGGCAGGCATTCCCGAGTCCCTCAACGTACTGCTTCACGAGCTCCGCGGTCTCGGACTCAGCGTCAAACTCGATTAATTCACTGATTGTAAGACAAATAAAAACATAAATACAATGTCTTTGAACAAAGATATAAAGGTTAAGAACAATTTCAGCCAGATTACAATCGGCATCGCGTCTCCCGAAGAGATTCTCGAGCGTTCGTCGGGTGAAGTCCTCAAGCCTGAGACTGTCAACTACCGCACCTACAAGCCCGAGCGCGACGGATTGTTCTGCGAAAGAATTTTCGGTCCTACAAAAGACTACGAATGCCACTGCGGCAAGTACAAGAGAATCCGCTATCGCGGCATCGTCTGCGACCGTTGCGGCGTGGAAGTGACAGAAAAGAAAGTCCGCCGCGAGCGTATGGGCCACATCGCCCTTACCGTTCCTGTAGCTCACATCTGGTATTTCCGCTCTTCGCCCAACAAGATAGGCTATCTCCTCGGCATTCCCGCAAAGAAACTTGAGAACATCATATACTATGAAAAATATGTTGTCCTCAACGCAGGTGCCGCAAAGGAGTTCGGAGTAAACGAAAAAGATCTCCTTGCTGAAGACGAATACATCGAAATTCTTGACAAACTCCCCAAGGAGAACCAGCAGCTTGCAGACGACGACCCCAACAAGTTCGTTGCAGGTATGGGCGCCGAAGCCATCTACGAGCTTCTGCGCGTCATAGATCTCGACGCTCTGGCTTGCGACCTCCGCATCAAGAGCGAGACCGAGACTTCGCAGCAGCGCAAGGCTGAGGCTCTCAAGCGCCTTAGTGTAATCGAGGCCTTCCGCGAGTCCAAGGAAGTCAACCGTCCCGAGTGGATGATTATGAAGGTCATTCCGGTCATTCCGCCCGATCTTCGCCCTCTCGTTCCCCTGGACGGCGGCCGTTTCGCGACATCCGATATCAACGACCTCTATCGCCGCGTCATCATCCGCAACAACCGTCTGAAGAGACTCATCGAAATCAAGGCACCCGAAGTGATCTTGCGCAACGAGAAACGTATGCTCCAGGAAGCCGTTGACAGCCTCTTCGACAACTCACGCAAGTCCAATGCCGTCAAGAGCGAGTCCAACAGAACCCTCAAGTCTCTGTCCGACAACCTCAAAGGCAAGCAGGGCCGTTTCCGCCAGAACCTCCTCGGCAAACGTGTGGACTATTCAGCACGTTCTGTCATCGTCGTAGGTCCGGAACTCCAGATGCACGAATGCGGTCTTCCCAAATATATGGCCGCTGAGCTTTACAAACCCTTCGTTATCAGAAAGCTCATAGAGCGCGGCATTGTCAAGACAGTCAAATCTGCAAAGAAGATTGTCGACCGCAAGGACGCCGTGATTTGGGACATCCTCGAGAACGTGATGAAAGGTCATCCCGTTCTGCTCAACCGTGCACCTACCCTTCACAGACTCGGTATCCAGGCATTCCAGCCCCGTATGATCGAGGGCAAGGCCATCCAGCTCCACCCTCTGGCTTGTACAGCATTCAACGCCGACTTCGACGGTGACCAGATGGCAGTCCACTTGCCTCTGGGCAACGCCGCAATACTTGAGGCCCAGCTCCTTATGCTCGGTTCGCACAACATTTTGCACCCCGCAAACGGCGCGCCTATCACCGTGCCTTCACAGGATATGGTCCTCGGTCTGTACTATATTACAAAAGAAAGACCCGGCGCAAAGGGCGAAGGAATGAAATTCTACGGTCCGGAAGAGGCCATCATAGCCTACAACGAAGGCCGCGTGGAATATCAGACCAAGGTCAGCGTGCGCATTCCTGTCGATAAACAGGATCTCTCCAAGGGCTACCAGATGGTTGACACCACTGTCGGACGAATCTACTTCAACCAGTTCGTCCCCGAAGAAGTGCCTTTCATCAACACCCTCTTGAAGAAGAAATCCCTGCGTGACATCATCGGTGAAGTTCTCAAATACACTTGCGTAGCACGCACCTCGAAGTTCCTCGACGACATCAAGAACCTCGGATACCGTATGGCATTCGAAGGCGGACTGTCGTTCAACCTGGGCGACGTCATCATCCCCGAAGAGAAGAAAAACCTCGTGGAAGACGGCTACAAGGAGGTTGAGAACATCCAGGCCAACTACGGAATGGGTTTCATCACCAACAACGAGCGTTACAACCAGACCATCGACGTCTGGACCAAGACCAACAACAAGCTTACAAACATTGTCGAGCAGCAGATCAAGAACGACAAGCAGGGCTTCAATCCTGTATATATGATGCTTGACTCCGGTGCCCGTGGTTCCAAGGAGCAGATCCGTCAGCTCTGCGGTATGCGTGGTCTGATGGCAAAACCTCAGAAAGCAGGCGCTGCAGGAGCCGAGATCATCGAGAACCCTATCTTGGCCAACTTCAAGGAAGGCCTTAGCGTCCTCGAGTACTTCATCTCCACTCACGGTGCTCGTAAAGGTCTGGCAGATACCGCTTTGAAGACTGCAGACGCAGGTTACCTCACCCGTCGTCTCGTCGATGTCAGCCACGATGTCATCATCAACGAAGAGGACTGCGGCACTCTCCGCGGACTTGTTGCAACAGCAATCAAGGACAAGGACGAAGTGGTCGAGACCCTCGGCGACCGCATCCTCGGCCGTACATCGGTTCACGACATCTACAATCCACTCACCGGCGAGAAGATTCTCAGTTCCGGCGAGCAGATAACAGAAGACATCGCAGCTCTCATCGAATCTCTCCCCATCGAACAGGTCGAAATCCGCTCGGTCCTCACCTGCGAATCCCGCAAGGGTGTCTGCGCAAAATGCTACGGACGCAACCTTGCAACAGGCCGTATGGTCGAGAAGGGCGAAGTCGTCGGTGTCATTGCAGCACAGTCCATCGGCGAGCCCGGTACTCAGCTGACACTTCGTACATTCCACGTCGGTGGTGTGGCTTCCGGTTCCGCATCTGAAAGTGAAATCGTCTCCAAGTACGAAGGCAAGCTCGAATTCGAGGAACTCCGCACTATCGTCAAGTCGGACGACAAGGGCGAGCACACAATCGTAGTGAGCCGCGCAACCGAGCTCAAGATTGTTCACCCCGTCACCGGCATCACCCTCGCACAATACAACATCCCTTACGGCTCCGAACTCTTCAAAGAGAACGGTGCAGACGTTGTAAAGGGCGACCGCATCTGTACTTGGGATGCTTACAACGCATTGACTATCACCGAAATAGACGGTACCGCGAAGTACGATTCAATGATTGACGGTGTCACATTCCGCGAGGAAGCGGCAGACGAATTCTCCGTCAACCGCGACAAGGTCATCATCGAGAGCCGCGACAAGTCGAAGAACCCTACAATCAAGATTCTTGACGCAGAGGGCAACGAGCTTAAGCAGTATAACCTCCCTGTAGGCGCACACGTTATGATAGAAGACGGCCAGGCAATCAAAGCCGGAGACATTCTGGTCAAGATTCCTCGCGCAATCGGCAAGTCGGGCGATATCACCGGCGGTCTGCCGCGCGTCACCGAACTCTTCGAGGCCCGCAATCCTTCGAACCCTGCAGTCGTCAGCGAAATCAACGGCGAAGTCATAATGGGCAAGAACAAACGCGGTAACCGCGAAATCATAATCAAGTCCAAGAGCGGAGACGACCGCGACAACAAGAGCTATCTTGTACCTCTGTCAAAACAGATTCTGGTTCAGGAGAACGACTACGTACGCGCAGGTATGCCTCTGTCGGACGGTGCAGTTTCACCTTCAGACATCCTCCGTATCCTCGGCCCCATCAAGGTTCAGGAATACATCGTCAACGAGGTCCAGAGCGTCTATCGTATGCAGGGCGTGAAGATCAACGACAAACACTTTGAAGTCATTGTCCGTCAGATGATGCGCAAGGTCGAAATCGTTGAGCCCGGCGACACCCGCTTCCTCCCCGAGCAGCTTGTGGACAAAATCGAGTTCAACGAAGAGAACGACCGCATCTTCGACAAGAAGGTCGTGCTCGACGCAGGCGACTCCGAGAATCTCCGTGCAGGTCAGATTGTTACAGTCCGCCAGCTCCGCGACGAGAACTCTCTTCTCAAGCGCGCAGACAAGAAGACAGTCGAAGCACGCGACGCAGTGCCCGCAACCTCCAACCAGGTTCTCCAGGGCATCACCCGCGCAGCTCTCCGC
>R06__coassemble_379_pt1 | contig 16378 bp, 15 predicted proteins | sample R06__metabat2_high_PE_024 | metagenome-assembled genome bin R06
TTCACTGCCACGAGTGCCATATTTCCGTCTGCTTTTGACACTCGTGGCGGGTTGACGATAGAACCACGCACTCTCCTGTGGCCCATCGGCGCGAAAGCCCACCGTTGCGAAAGCCCACCGTTGCGAAAACAAATTTTCTATCGTTCAAGTGTAGTGCGGATTAAATTTTTTATTATCTTTGTAGTGAATTTGCCTTAAAAGTCGCTACAAATGGAAGAACCTAGAAGAATATTGTATGTGAGTTCCGAGGTTTTCCCGTATATGCCTGAGTCAGACATATCTACGGTGGGAAGATTCCTCCCTCAGGGAGTTCAGGAACTCGGCAGGGAGATCCGCTCCTTTATGCCCCGCTACGGCCTTATCAACGAACGCCGCAACCAATTGCACGAAGTCATCCGTCTTTCCGGAATGAATATCGTCATAGACGGCTCCGACCGCCCTCTCGTCATAAAAGTTTCTTCCATTTCTTCGGCGAGAATGCAGGTCTATTTCATAGACAACGAAGACTATTTCCATCGCAAGGCGGTGGATGCAGATGCTGACGGCAAATTCTTCGCCGACAACGACGAGCGCGCCATTTTCTTCGCCCGCGGTGTCCTCGAGACAGTCAAGAAACTCCGCTGGAAACCCGACATAATCCATTGTCAGGGCTGGATTTCGAGCCTTGTCCCCGCATTTGTCAAGAATGTCTTCAACGGCGACCCCATCTTCTCCGACACAAAAGTGGTGGTTTCGTTCTACAACGAGCGCCTGGCAGAGCAGTTCGACCCCAAATTCTCCGAAAAACTTCTGCAGGAAGGTCTGCCGGAGGAAGGCGTCGGTCTTCTGGCCGAACCCACTGGCATAAATCTTGCTAAATTGGCCGTCCGGTATTCGGACGGAGTCATCTGCGGCGTACCCGACATCGACAGTGAAGTCGCCTCATACGCAGAGTCGCTCAAGATTCCTGTCTGCACTTATGCAAAGATAAGTCAGGAGGACAACGGATACATACAAAAGTACAATCAATTTTACGACGAAATATTGGGTGAAAATGAGTAAAACCAAGGTCCTTGCAGGATTGGCAGCGATAGCCACCTTGTTTTCTTTATCTTCTTGTATAAGCATAGACTATAATCTGGGTTCGGCATATATCCCCGAAGACCAGAGCATCAAAACAAATATTGTGGAGCTGGATATCCCTGTCCATCAGCGTATGGCAGACAGCCTGCAGACCGCAATCTCCAGCACCTCCACATTCGGAGTCATCCGGAGCGAGGTTTATGGAGAGTTCAGCGCTATGGCCGTCTGCTCCATCACTCCCGAAGCCGACTCCATAGTCCTGGGCGACAATCCCGTCTTCAAGGAGGCCTATGCCACCTTCACCCTCTCGCAGTCGGAGTACCTCGGTTCAGACCAGGAACGCATACCGCAGAACATCCACGTCTATCAACTGACCAAGCAGGTGGATTCGTCGATGGTCTATAGCTGCTCTGTGACTCACGAAGACTACATCAAAAATCCCGTAACGCTCGAGAACACAATCTTCACCGGAGGCGACACCTTCAATATCCGTTTCACAGACGATTTTGCCAAGCCGATACTCAATATGACAGAAGAAGTGCTCGACAGCACGGAACTTTTCGTCAAGGCCTTCAACGGCATAGTCATCACAACCGACCCTCTGGAGGAAGGCGCCTTGGGCGGCCGTCTCAACATTCTCGATTTGAGTGAATCGTATATGTATCTTACATATACTTCCACGAACTACGAAGGCCGTCGCCGCGACACTACTCTTACATTCAACATCGGCAGTTACTACTCTCTGAGTTCGTACGAAAGCCAAAGCGACCGTCTGCTGGAGACTGCAGATCCTCGCCAAGTGCTTCATATGGAGGGCCTTACCGGCATCAAACCCTTCATCTCTGCCGCCGAACTCAAAGCTGAGATTGACGAATGGGCTCTTTCCGAGAACATCGACCTTGCTTCTATGCTCGTCACCAGAGCCACTCTGACCTTCCCCTTCGAAAACACCGGAAACCCCGACGATTACGCAAATTATCCCCAGAGTCTTTTCCCCTGCCAGCGCATAGCCGACACCGTCGGACGAGTGTTCTACACTCCTCTGCTCGAACTTGACGAAGACGAGATGACTCACGGCAGCGCCAATTTCTCACATTTCTATTTCAAGAGCGACGCAGCCTCCTATATCCAGGACCTCATCAGGACCGACTATGACGAGCTGACATACGAAGACGACCTGTGGATAATGCCGACGGTCGAATATACCACAACCACTTCAACGCCGACGTACAATCCGTATTCGACATACTATTCTCCATACAGCAGTTATTACGGCTACGGCTACAGCAGTTACGGCTATGGTTACGGCTACGGCAGCTACTATAATTACGGTACGAGCTACACCACCACAACCACGACCTACAACTATCCCGATATCTACTATTATACGCAGTGCACGGTCAACGGCACAGATGCCGAACGCCATCCAACACTCCGTATAACCTATACCATAGTGAACTAGAATCTGCTAGTGCTCGCGGAAGCGCTCCGGAACCTCCATCACGGGAGGTTGCTTGCCGAAAATCCATAGGTAGAGGTCGTTGAATTCGCCCCTTTCCCAATATTCCACAAGTTCTTCGAGATCCTTGTCGGTGCCGTATTTGTCATAGGGCTGTTTGAGATTGCCCTTGAACATTTTTGCGACTCCCTGCCAGAATCCGGCTGTGGTGCCGTCGAAATATTCCTTGATGATGTAGTATGGGGTGAGACCGACCTCGCGGTCGATGAGACGTATCATCATAAGTCCCTGTTTGAGAGTGAGTTTGCGAAACAGCGGGCCGAAGTCGTTGATGACGTCTTCTTTCATTTCGTGAAGATATTTGTCTCTCTTGCGCTTGTTGTAGCCTCTTGCTTCGAAGAGGCTGTCGGTCTCGTTTATGACGCGGCTCACCACCAGGGCGTAAGGGTATGCTTTGGCGAAATTGTGGACTCTCTGGTAGTATTTGCGCCAGTCGCGCTCGCTCATTGTTTGTTTGGGGTGGACCCTTGCAGGGGGGATGTCATCCACAAAGACGGTGTCTCCGTCAACTATCTTGTAGCCCATAAGCTGGCGGTTGTCCTGCGCGTAAACAGTTGCAGTACAAAGGCATAGAAGGGCCGGGACGATAATATGCGCGTATCCTGGTTTCATTTTCGGTTGCAAAGATACGAAAGATTGGTTATCTTTGAATTTATGATTGATGTAAAACAAATTCTTACAGAAAATATCCTGCCGTTCTGGATGGAGCGTATGGTGGATAACGAGAATGGCGGATTCTATGGCCGGATTTCTGGAGACGGCGCGCTGCACGCCGATGCCGACAAGGGCGCGATTCTTTGCGGCAGGCTGCTATGGTCTTTCTCCGCTGCCTACAGGGTTGTCGGGAAGCCTGAATATCTTGAGATGGCGACCCGTGCCAAAGACTATCTTCTCGAACATTTCGTGGACCGCGAGGAAGGCGGAGTTTTCTGGTCGCTGACCGCAGACGGCCGCCCCAAGGAGACCAAAAAGCAGTTCTATGCCATAGGTTTTGCCATCTACGGCCTGAGCGAATATGTGCGGGCCACGGGCGACAACGCCGCTCTGGCCGCCGCCAAAGACCTTTACCGCGACATAGAGGCATATTCGAAGGATCCCTCGGGCGGCGGATATTTCGAGGCCTGCACCAGGGACTGGCAGAGGATTGAGGATATGCGCTTGAGCGACAAAGACGAGAACGAAGCCAAGACAATGAACACCCACCTGCACATTATGGAGCCTTACACCAATCTGCTCCGCGTGTGGGACAATCCCGAGCTCCGCCGCAATCTCCGCGGGCTCATAGAGATATTTCTCGACAAAATTTACGACCCCTCCACCGGGCATCTCGGCCTCTTCTTCGACGAGGCCTGGGTCCGCAAGGACGCTATGGTCTCCTACGGCCACGACATCGAGGCCTCCTGGCTGCTTGTCGAGGCCGCGGAAGTGCTCGGAGATGAGCAGCTTCTGGCAAGAGTCAAGGCTGTCTCCGCGAGGATCTACGATGCGGCCAAAGAGGGCCTGCAGCCGGACGGCAGTATGATTTACGAAATCCGCCGGGACGGCAGCATTGACCGCGACCGCCACTGGTGGGTGCAGGCCGAAACCGCTGTGGGAGCCCACTGGGCAGGAGACACCCGGGTCCGCGACGGCGCTCTCAAATTCATAGAAGAACATCTGATGGACAAGGAAGGCGGCGAGTGGCACTGGTCTGTCCGTGCAGACGGCTCGGTCAACCTCGACGACGACAAAGCCGGCTTCTGGAAATGCCCTTATCATAACTCCCGTATGTGCCTTGAACTTCTCACCCGATAACAAATCTTAAAATAACAACAATATGGCTTCATCAAAAGTAACCCTCTGGGAAAAAATAGCATACGCCCTTGGCGATGCAGGTGCAGGCGGCATCGTCTGGAAAGTGATGTCGATTGCCTTTCCGTTCTTCTTTACAAACGTCTTCGGCCTGACCTTGGCTGATGCTGCGGTGCTGATGCTTGTGGCAAGGCTCTTCGATGTTGTGACAGACCCCATTATGGGAAGCCTCGCCGACCGCACGCAGTCGCGCTGGGGCACCTATCGCCCGTGGCTGATTTTCGGCGCAATTCCTTTCGGCCTGGTATTCGCGCTGCTTCTCTACACTCCCGACCTTGACCTTGCGGGCAAGAGAGTCTATGCCTACGGCCTCTATCTTCTGATGATGGCCATCTATACCGCTGTGAATGTGCCATATGGCTCGCTTCTCGGCGTTATGACCGAGGATGACAACGAAAAGAACCAGTTCTCGTCTTTCAGGATGGTCGGTGCCTACGCTATGGGCTTTGTTACATTGCTTTCGTTCCCGTATCTCCAGAAGTTCATCGGCGGGAGCGACCAGCATCAGTATGCAGTCATCGGAGCGCTTCTCGGATGTGTGGCGGCTGCAATGACTTTGATTTGCGGCCTTTGCACCAGAGAGCGCATCAAACCGGTGCGTGCAGAGAAATATTCTTTCAAGCAGTTTGTGGACCTTTTCCATAACAAGCCCTGGATTTATCTGACTCTCACGGGAATATGCACCAACTTCTTCAACGGTTTCCGCTATGCCGTGGCTGCCTATATGATTCAATACTGCCTCGGCGGCGACGTCACTGTCGGCGGGCTCATCATCAACTATACGGTTCTGATGGCCTTCGGCGAGGTCACCTGTATGATTTTCGGAGGCCTTTCGCCCGCTTTCACCAAGAAGGTGGGCTCCAAGCGCAAGGCTTTCATCATAGCTTCGCTGATTTGCATCGTCACATCGGTCCTCTTCTTCTTCATCCCTATGGATCCCAAGTTCATCTGGGTTATGGTGGCTGTTGTGATTCTCACTTCTGTCGGAGTCGGATTCTATTCTCCTCTGCTTTGGTCTATGTTTGCCGATGTGGCTGACTACGCCACCGAGAAATTCGGCAAGAGTTCCACCGGCCTCATCTTCTCTTCGGGCACTATGGCCCAGAAGCTCGGAAGCGCCGTATCGGGCTCTCTCATAGCGCTTATGCTCGGATTGGCAGGCGCCGAGATGATTCCCGACGCAATGGGCAACCTAGTCATCGACCCCGATTCTGTCACAGATTCAGTACGCACTATGATCTGGGCGCTCTTCTCAATCATTCCTGCCTGCATAGCCGTCATAATGGGCTGGCTGGCATATCGCTTCCCTATAAAGAAATAGTTTTTATGAAAAGATTCATAGCTGTCTGTGCCATCGCCCTTGTGGCTGTGGCCTGCGCTCCAAAGGAGCAACCCGCTGATTGTCTGGTGGTTGACGGTACCCAATTGACTGTGAATGGTCAGCCGGTGACTTTCCACGGCCTGAGTTTCGGATGGCACAATCTCTGGCCCCGTTTCTACAACGCATCGTGTCTTCGCAATCTTGCCCGGCAGGGCAACTGCCGCCTGTTCCGTGCGGCCATAGGCGCCGACGACCTCAGCGAAATGCTCAACGGCACAACCGAGCATCCGGGCTACATTTCAGACCCCGAGCAGGCCCTGACCTGTCTATATAATGTTGTGGATGCGGCAATCGAAAGCAAATGCTACGTGATTGTGGACTGGCATTCACACGTGCTTCATACGGAGGAGGCCCGCGATTTCTTCACCAAGGTCGCCACCCGCTATGCGGATTGCCCCTATGTCATTTATGAACTTTTCAACGAGCCCGTCAGCCGCGCCTTTGAGTCCGAGCATTCTTATGCGGACCTTGGCGACGCCGAGGCTATGAAGGCTTATTGGGGCGATCTGAAGGCTTATGCCGAGACTCTCATCGAGACAATCACTTCTATCTCTACGGTTCATCCTCTGATACTTATGGGTTCTCCCTGCTGGGACCAGCGCATAGATTTGCCTGCCGCTGACCCCATCAAGACCTACGACAATCTGATGTACACTCTGCATTTCTATGCGGCAACGCACAAGGAATCGCTGCGCGATGCGGCTTCTGCCGCCCTGGCTGCCGGACTTCCGCTGTTTATCTCTGAATGTGCGGCTTGCGAGGCATCGGGAGACGGCCCTATGGATCCGGACCAGTGGAGATACTGGAACACCTGGGCTTCGGACAACGGAGTTTCTATGGTGGTCTGGAGCATCTCCGACAAGGACGAAACCTGCTCGATGGCCAAACCCGAAGCCTCGAGCGAAGGCCCCTGGGACTTCGATATACTGAAACCTTGGGGCGAAGTTGTATTCAACTGGTTGTAAGAATCTGATTATGAAAAAGATATACGGACACTTCGACGACTCCGCGCGCGAGTACGTCATCTCTGATCCTGCCACCCCGTGGCCCTGGATAAACTATCTCGGCAACGAAAATTTCTTCTCTCTGATTTCCAACACTGCCGGAGGATACTGCTTCTACAAGGATGCAAAGTTCCGCCGCATACTGCGCTACCGCTACAACGGGGTGCCTATGGATGCCGGAGGGCGATATTTCTATATAAACGATGGCGGACGTGTGTGGTCTCCCGGATGGAAGCCCTGCAAGACTCCTCTGGATTCCTATGAGTGCCGCCACGGAATGGGATACACCCGTATAACGGGTTCTCTGGGCGGTCTGGAAGCGAGTGTGCTTTTCTTTGTGCCTCTGCATACAAATGCCGAGATAGAGAAAGTTACGCTGCGCAATACCGGTACTTCGCGTAAGTCGTTCAAGTTCTTCTCGTTTGTTGAATGGTGTCTTTGGAATGCTTCGACCGATATGGAGAACTTCCAGAGGAATTTCTCAACGGGAGAGGTGGAGATCGAAGGGTCTGTGATTTATCATAAGACTGAATATAAGGAGAGGCGGGACCATTATGCATTCTATGGAGTCAATGCGCCCATAGATGGCTTTGATACTGACCGTGAGAGTTTTATAGGATTGTACAATGGCTTTGACGCGCCTCGGTGCGTTGTTGAGGGGGCTCCCCGCGGAAGCGTCGCAATGGGCTGGAGCCCTGTGGCTTCGCACTATTTCGAAATATCTCTCGACCCCGGCGAATCCCGCGACCTCGTCTTCGTTCTCGGCTACGCAGAGAATCCGCAGGATGAGAAGTTCGATACGTCATGCCCGACCTGTTCGGGCATCTCTCCGAAGCTGATTCAGAGCTGCTCCACAACACCCATTATAAACAAGGCCAAAGCATATGAGCTGCTGAGGCGTTTCTCGACATCAGAGGCTGTAGATGAGGCATTTGCAGAGCTTCGCGCCTACTGGGACAATCTCCTCGGCATCTTCCACGTCGAGAGCGACGAACCCCGTCTGGACCGTATGGTCAACATCTGGAACCAGTATCAGTGTATGATAACATTCTGTATGAGCCGGAGCGCCAGTTTCTTCGAAAGCGGCATAGGCCGTGGTATGGGCTTCCGCGATTCCAACCAGGACCTCGTGGGATTCGTACACCAGATTCCGGAGCGTGCCCGCGAAAGAATCATCGACATAGCATCCACCCAGTTCCCCGACGGAGGCTGCTACCATCAGTACCAACCGCTCACAAAGCGGGGCAACAACGACATAGGCGGCGGGTTCAACGACGATCCTATGTGGCTGATATTCGGCACGGTAGCTTATATCAAGGAGACAGGAGACTTCTCGGTTCTCGACGCTCCCGTTCCTTTCGACAATGTCCCCGGCTCGGAAGTTTCTCTTATGGAGCACCTTAGAGTGTCGTTCAATCACGTCGTGGAGAATCTCGGCCCCCACGGCCTGCCTCTCATCGGCCGCGCCGATTGGAACGACTGCCTCAATCTGAACTGCTTCAGCCTGGACCCCAACGAGAGTTTCCAGACCACAGAGAATAAGACTGAAGGCTCTAAGGCTGAGTCACTTATGATTGCCGGCCTCTTCATCGTATGCGGACGCGACTATGCAGCTTTGTGCCGTCGCACGGGTCTCGCCGCCGAGGCATTGCGTGCCGAAAAATGTGTCGCGGATATGGACGCTGCCGTCAAGGCCCACGGCTGGGACGGCGAATGGTTCCTTCGGGCATACGACTATTACGGCCGCAAGGTGGGTTCGCACGAGAACGAAGAAGGCAAGATTTTCATCGAGAGCCAGGGATGGTGCACTATGGCACGTGTCGGCGCCGACGAAGGCCTGGTGGACAAGGCCCTGGACAGCGTAAAGAAATATCTCGACTCGCCTCACGGCATTGTGCTGAACAATCCGGCATTTACGAAGTATTACGTAGAATATGGCGAAATATCCTCATACCCAAAGGGTTACAAAGAGAATGCAGGCATCTTTACACACAATAATCCCTGGGTGATAATAGGAGAGGCCCTTGCCGGCCGCGCCGACGATGTCTGGGAACATTATTCAAAGATTTCTCCGGCATTTGTCGAAGACCAGGATCTTCACAAGATAGAACCATACGTCTATTCTCAAATGGTGGCCGGAAAAGACGCCGTCAAGCCCGGCGAAGGCAAGAACAGCTGGCTCACCGGCACCGCCGCGTGGAACTGGTACACGGTCTCGCAGTTCATCCTCGGCATCCAGCCCGACTACGACGCGCTGGTCATCGACCCCTGCCTGCCGTCCGCGTGGAAAGGCCGCACGCTCACCGTCACCCGCCGCTGGAGAGACGCTGTCTACACCATCCGCATCTCCTGCACCTCCGCCCGCGGCAAACTCCCCGAACCCCTGAGACTCCCGTACTCTCCCGGCCTCCACACCATTGAGGTAGAGATATAGAAGCATAGCATAGAAAACAAAGCCACCAATGCTGGTGGCTTTGAACTGGTGGAAGGAGACAGTAACGGCCATAGGACCGTCAAAGGCTACTTCTTGTGGCGGAAGTGCCCACGAACATAAATCTTACGGCCATTGACTATTCGGAAATGGCCTCTAACATAGTAAGATTTACGCTTTGGCTGCTCTTCGTCAACTTCGCGAAGGCGCTCCAAAACACTAATTTTAATAGTTATTTGTTTCATATTGAACTTGTTCAAGCGTTTGTGAGCGATTGGGCGGCTTGTTTAAGTTACGTCCACCTGTTTTAAAAAATACAGAGTGCCTTATTCTGACGAATTAGACACTCTGTAAGGGGTTTTTCAGTGTTTTGGAGGCGCTTATCTCTCCGTCTGAAACAAATAACTTCGGCAAAGATAAGCAGAATTTTCAAAACATCATAAACTACTGAATATTTTTTCTTTCAGATTTTTTTGGAGGGCAGTAGTTTTTCTTGACGGGGGCTTCGCGGCGGGCGGGGTCTTTGCGGATGCAGCTGCGCACGACGAAGAAGATTCCTGCAAGGATGAAGGGGATGGAGAGGATCTGGCCCATATTGAGGAGCATTCCCTGCTCGAAAGCTTCCTGGTCTTCCTTGATGAACTCTATGAGGAAACGCATTCCGAAGCAGCCGATGAAGAAGACTCCGAGGAACCATCCTTTGTGGACTTTGTCGAGTCTCTTGTTGTAGGTGAAGAGGAGAAGTAGCCCGAGCAGGAGATAGCTCAAGGCTTCATAAATCTGTGTGGGATGTTTGGGGACGACCTCGCCGCGACGCTCGAAAATCACACCCCAGGGGAGAGAGGTCTCGCATCCGTAAATCTCTGAATTGAAGAGATTTCCAAGTCTGATGGTGCAGGCCGCGAAGCATACGGCGATGGCCAGACGGTCGAATAGCCAGAGGCCGTCGAACCCTGCCTGCTTGCCGTATTTGTGCACATACCACAAGACAGCCAGAATCACACCGATGGTGCCTCCGTGCGACGCAAGGCCGCCCCGCCACGGCATAAAAATCTCGAGCCAGTGCTCCGCCGTCAGGAAATAATAGGGCTGATAGAAGAGGCAATGGCCGAGACGTGCGCCTACGATTGTGCCTATCAAAAGCGCATAGAGCAGAGGCTCAAGCAGTTTGACATCGAGGCCCTCGTTCTTGAAGAACTTTGTGAAGAGCCAGTAGCCGAAAGGGAAACCGGCTATGAAAAGCAGGGAATAGTATCTGATTGCCAGAGGCCCTATTTTGCAGATTATAGGGTCAACATTCCAAACTATCGAGAGAAAATCCATATCGAAACTATCTTCTTAATCTTGAGAAAACACTGAGCGGCAGGGCCTTGCCAAAGCTGTCGCGAAGCACGAGCTCGCCGTAGTCGAGGCTCTTGAACGATGTGCCGAAGGCGCTGCGCACCAAAGTGTCGGCCAGCACAGCCGAATATCCGTTGGAATACAGGTTGAGCACCATAAAGCTGTCGCGGGGGGCCAGAATGGCGGCGCAGGCCTGCGGCAGTTCGAAAAGGCATTCGTCGAGATTCCACTACTCGCCGTCGGGACCGTGACCGTATGCGGGAGGGTCGAGAATCAGGCCTTGATAAGTGTTGCCGCGCCGGGCCTCGCGGCGGGCGAATTTCAGCGCATCTTCGATTATCCAGCGGATGCCGTCCATAGAGCTCATTTCCATATTGCCGCGCGCCCACGTAACCACCTGTTTCACAGAGTCCAGATGTGTGACTTGGGCTCCGGCGGCGCAGGCTGCCAGAGATGCGGCGCCGGTGTAGGCGAAGAGATTCAGGACCTTCGGCGGCTGAGCGCCGGCGGCCGACGCGCCAACAGCCAGCTCCCGCACATTCTTATAAATGAAATCCCAGTTCGGAGCCTGCTCCGGGAAAACTCCCACGTGCTTGAAACTGGTGAGCCCCAGGCGCAGCTTGAAACCCACCGCGGGGTAGGATATCTGCCACTGCTCCTGCATCTTGTGGAGCATGTTCCAACTGCCGCTGTCTTCCTTGCCGGCCTTGCCGAAGCCTGCGCCGGGCTTGAACTCGGTGTGGGCGCGGCGGCGCCACTCCTCGTCGCTTAGCGACTTGTGCCACAGGGCCTTAGGCTCCGGGCGAATCATAGTGTACTGCCCGAACCTCTCCAGCTTCGAGAAGTCTCCCGAATCTATGAGTTCGTAGTCTTTCCAATCCTTGGATGGTGATTCAATTGTCATAACTCCACAAAAGTACTCATTATTTTCAAATTTTCAGTATATTTGTGGGCTATCTGGAAATCGACAAAATTCACGATATATGAAAAACATTTCAACTTACGATTTTAATGGCAAGAAAGCCATTGTACGCGTTGACTTCAACGTGCCTTTGAACGAGAAATTCGAAATTACCGATGACACCCGCATCCGCGCTGCCATCCCCACCCTCAAGAAGGTTCTTGCAGGCGGCGGTTCGCTCATCGTAATGTCTCACCTCGGCCGTCCCAAGGGCCCCGCAGACAAATTCTCCCTCAAGCACATCATCGACCGCGTAAGCCAGTATCTCGGAGTGCCCGTACAGTTCGCACCCGACTGCCAGAAAGCTGACGAGCAGGCTGCAGCCCTCAAACCCGGCGAAGTCCTCGTTCTCGAAAACCTCCGCTTCTACGCAGAAGAGGAAGGCAAACCCAGAGGTCTTGCAGAAGACGCTACCGACGAAGAGAAGAAAGCAGCCAAAGCAGCTGTCAAGGAAAGCCAGAAAGCATTCGTTGCCAAACTCGCTTCCTACGCCGACTGCTACATCAACGACGCATTCGGAACTGCACACCGCGCCCACGCTTCCACAGCCCTCATCGCCAAGTACTTCCCCGATGACAAGATGTTCGGCTACCTTATGGAAGGCGAAATCAAAGCCATCGACAACGTCCTCAAGAACGCAGAGCATCCTTTCACTGCCATCATCGGCGGCTCGAAGGTTTCTTCCAAACTCGAGGTCCTCAAGAACCTTGTGACCAAAGTCGATAACCTCATCATCGGCGGCGGTATGGGCTACACCTTCATCAAGGCCGAAGGCGGCAAGATCGGTAACTCCCTCCACGAGGACGACCTCATCCCCGACGCTCTCGAGATTCTCAAGACTGCAAAGGAGCACGGCGTAAACCTCTCTCTCTCAGTCCAGACCAAGGTTGCCAACGATTTCAACAACGACGCTGAAACCAAAGTAGTTCCTTCACACGAAATTCCCGACGGTTGGGAAGGTATGGATGCCGGTCCCGATTCTCTCGAGAACTGGAAGAAGATCATCCTTTCTTCCAAGACCATCCTTTGGAACGGCCCTGTGGGCGTATTCGAAATGCCCAACTTTGCAAAAGGCACTCTCCAGATTGCAGAAGACCTCGCGGCTGCTACCGCTAACGGCGCCTACACTCTCGTAGGTGGCGGCGATTCCGTTGCAGCCGTAACCCAGATGGGCTATGCAGACAAGGTAAGCTATGTTTCTACAGGCGGCGGCGCAATGCTCGAAGCCATCGAAGGCAAAGACCTCCCCGGCATCGCAGCCATAAGAGAATAAGAAAACAAATGAATAAATGAAACGTCTGTCTTCCATATCCGTCAGGCTCAGTTTCTATGTGATTCTGGCAGTCACCGTGTTTGTGCTTGCCGCCACCACAGTGGCGACTCTGGGCTTGCGAACTGTGCTCAAGAAAGACGCAATCGAAAAAACATCGCTGGTTCTGAACGACTTGAAGGGAGATGTCGACAACATCCTTTCAGAAGTTCAGACCGCAGCGGACAATATGGCGTGGGTTGTCAAGGAAAATCTTGACAACCCCGACTATATGTACACCATAACCGGACGCCTTGTAGAAACCAATCCCTATATTATAGGAAGCACCGTTGCATTTGTGCCGGATTTCTACAAGTCGAAGGGCTATTATTATGCTCCTTACTCCTATCGCGACAGGCAGACAAAAAAGCTCATATCCTTCCAGATGGGAGCTGACGATTATGTCTATTTCGATATGGAGTGGTTCGCCGAACCATACAAAAGTGGCGAGCCCCGTTGGAGCGAGCCGTATTTCGATACCGGCGGCGGCGAACAGAAAATGACCACATATTCTGTCCCTCTGACCGACGCCGAGGGCAATGTGTTCGCAATCCTGACAGCCGACCTTTCGCTCGAAGGCCTGTCCCGCACGCTGAAGGCAGTCAAGCCTTTTCCCAATTCATATACCGTACTGCTTGGAAAAGAGGGCGGCTTCATATATCATTCCGCCCTGCCGGAAGATACCGAATTGACAGTTTTCGACGTTATCGCCCAAACCGATAGCGAAGCCCTCAGGGCAGCCACGCAGGAAAAACTCAGCGGCAAATCCGGATATGTTGAAATGAGAGATACCGATGGCAACAAGGGCCTTATGATGTACTGCCCCATAAGCAACGGCTGGTCTCTGTCAATCACCTGCCACAATTCCGACATATTTGCCCGGCTGACGAATTCCACAGTCAGTATGCTTTTTATCAATTTCCTCTGCCTGATATTCATTTTTATCGTAGCAAGGCGGATTGTAAAGCATCAGACACGGCCCGTCACAGACTTCACCAATGCCGCCCAAAGCATTGCCGGCGGAGCTATGGATACGCCCATCCCCGGCGTGAAGTATGACGACGAATTCAAGATTCTGGGCGATTCGCTCTCCTCGATGGTGCAGTCGTTCAAAAACTATGCTCGTGAGCTTCAGGAATCGACAGCCGCCAACGAGCGCTACGAAAGCGAACTCAACATCGCAAGCTCAATCCAGCAGAGTATGCTCCGCACGGATTTCCCCATTTATGACAATATAGACATTTATGCCTTCCAACAACCTGCAAAAGAGGTCGGCGGAGACTATTACGACTATATTGTGGCCGACGGAAAAGCATACTTTGCCGTTGCAGACGTCTCCGGAAAAGGTGTTCCTGCAGCCCTCTTTATGGCGGTGATGAGGGCGTCGTTCCGTTCTGTCCTCGGACTTTCCACATCGATAGAAGATGCTGTCGCCAGAGTCAACAAGGTTTTCTGCGACGGCAATATCCATATGATGTTCGCCACCCTGTTCGCGGGTGTGATCGACCTTGAAACGCTCAAGATGGAATTCTGCAATGCCGGTCACAACCCGATTGTGGTGATTGACAGCGACGGCAAGGCAAGCTATCTCAAGGCCAAGTCCAATCTTGCCATAGGCCTTTACGATACATTCGAATACGAAGGAGAGTCCCTCCAACTTTCAAAAGGCAGCAGCCTGATCCTCTACACCGATGGAGTCACTGAGGCCGAGCGTGCCGACAAGGAGCAGTACGGCGAAGACAAACTGCTCGCTTTGGCCGGAGATTCGCTCGGCGATGTCTCTGCCAGAGAAGCCGTAGAACGAATTTACGACTCCGTCAAGCAATTCGTAGAAGGCAACGAGCAGAACGACGACATCACCATCCTTACTCTTAAAATATGATTTGTGTTCTGGGGCCTACCGCAAGCGGCAAGACAAAATATGCCGTGGCTCTGGCGAGGGAGATCGGTGGAGAGATAATCTCCGGAGATTCCCGTCAGGTCTATCGCGGAATGGATATAGGCACCGGCAAGGATCTTTCCGAATATGGCGATGTCCCGTATCATCTCATAGACATAGTCGATGCGGGGACGAAATACAATATCTTCCAATATCAGCAGGATTTTGAGAAGGCGTATGCCGATATCGTGAGCCGCGGCCGGGAGCCGATTCTCTGCGGCGGCAGCGGGCTATATATCGAAGCCGCCACCTGCGGATATTTTCTGCCCGACGTGCCGGCAGACCACGCCCTCAGAGCCCGGCTGGCGGAACTGCCTACAGAAGAACTCGTGCGTCGTTATGAAGCCATCCGCAAACCTCACAACAAAACCGACTACGACACCCGCCAGAGACTCATAAGGGCCTTGGAGATAGCCATTTACGAAGATTCTCACCCGGTGCGGCATTCCGAATTCCTGCCCAAGGAGGCGCGCTATATCGGGATTTCGGTCTCGCGCGAGGTCCGCAATGCGCGTATCGATGCCAGGCTCGAGGCCAGACTTCGCGAAGGAATGGTCGACGAGGTCAAGGGTTTGCTCGAGAGTGGCATAGCTCCCGAAGACCTTATTTATTACGGTCTGGAATACAAATTTGTGACTCTCTATCTCACCGGCCGGATGGACTACGACACTATGGTCGAGCGCCTGCGTATAGCCATCCATCAGTTCGCCAAGCGCCAGATGACCTGGTTCCGCGGAATGGAGAAACGCCGCGGCATCACAATCGAATGGATCGAGCCCTGAGATGCCCGAACAGGTCGGGCATGACGGTTATGCCGTTTTAGCGTGTCGTGGCAGGAGCTAAAACGTCCCAAAGGACGATACCGATGGAGACGGAGACGTTGAGGGAATGCTTGGTGCCGTATTGTGGAATTTCCAGACACCGGTCAGACGCATCGACCACGCTTTGCTGAACTCCTTTGACCTCGTTGCCGAAGACAAACGCATAGCGCCGGCCGGGCTCAAGGGCGAAAGATCCCAGCGAAGTGGAATTTTCGGCCTGCTCCACACTTATTATTATATAACCTTCCGAGCGGAGCCGTTCGACCACGGCCAATGTGTCGGGGCAGTGCTCCCATTCGACGCTGAACTCGGCCCCGAGGGCGGATTTGTGAATCTCGGCCGACGGGGGAGTTGCGCAAATGCCACAGAGATAGAGCTTTCCGACGCGGAAGGCGTCGCAAGTCCTGAAGGCGGATCCTATATTGTGCTGGCTGCGGATGTTGTCGAGTACCACGACTGCGGGAGCTTTGTCGGTGAGTTTGTACTCCTCGACGCTGATTCTCCCCAATTCATTGTTCAAAAGTTTCCTGAACATTATTGACGGTATTTCTACGAATTGAGTATCTTTGTGGATACAAAATTATAAATTATTTGAAAGAATGAAGTACGATGTCCAACTTTCGGAACTGGTAAAGAAAGAAGAAGAGCGCCAGATGGAAGGCATAGAGCTCATTGCTTCTGAAAATTTTGTAAGCAAACAAGTCCTTGAGGCTCTCGGCAGCGTCTGCACCAACAAATATGCAGAAGGCTATCCTGCAG
>R06__coassemble_518_pt1 | contig 14157 bp, 10 predicted proteins | sample R06__metabat2_high_PE_024 | metagenome-assembled genome bin R06
GATTCTCGGCAGCGGTTCGGCTTTCGGCTGGAAGTTCGCTGCCGGCGACGGAATGCTTGCATTCGTGCTGGCTCCCGGCGGATTCATCGTTCTTGCTTACCTTATGGTGGCTTTCAGAAAATTAACCTCTAAAAAGGCATAGTTATGGAGTACATCATCATATTCATCTCGGCAATATTCGTCAATAATATTGTACTGACCCAGTTCCTGGGCATCTGCCCGTTCCTGGGAGTTTCGAAGAAAGTTTCCACAGCCCTCGGAATGTCGGCTGCAGTGGCTTTTGTGATGGCTATCGCAACGCTTGTAACCTATCTGTTGCAATACTATGTGCTCGTGCCTTTCTCTCTGGAATTCCTCCAGACAGTGAGTTTCATCCTTGTGATTGCGGCTCTTGTCCAGATGGTGGAAATCATCCTCAAGAAGATAAGCCCGTCGCTCTATCAGGCCCTCGGAATCTTCCTGCCTCTGATTACTACAAACTGCGTAGTGCTTGGTGTTGCTATCCAGGTGGTTACCAACGAGTATGACTTCGGTGCCGGCGCCCATATGCTCGGTCTCGGACAGTCTGTGGTATTTGCTGTCGCAACAGCTCTCGGCTACGGTCTGGCTCTGACTCTCTTCGCCGGAATCCGCGAGCAGCTCGAACTCTCGAACGTCCCCAAAGCCTTCAAAGGCGTTCCCATCGCCCTTCTGACCGCCGGCATCATGGCCCTAGCCTTCATGGGCTTCAGCGGACTCGTTTAGTTTCTCATAGCCTGGACGGCGGAGAGGACGCGGAAGTAGTTGCCGCCCCAGATTTTGGCTATGTCCTGGTCGGAAAAGCCTTTGTTCAGGAGGGCTACGGTGAGATTGATGGCGTCGCCAGCATCGTCGAAACCCACTCCGCCGCCACCGCCGTCAAAATCGAGACCGACTCCGACGTGGTCGATGCCGGCCACCTCGACTGCGTGGCAGATGTGCTCGACCATCTCTTTGAGGCCTACGCCTTCGCCGCGACCGTCTCCCATAAAGCTCTTGACTATATAGACTTGCAGGACACCTCCGTTAGCTGCCAGAGCCCTGAGAGTCCCGTCGTCCACATTGCGCTGGTGTTTGTAAACCGCTGATGCGCCCGAGTGTGTGAAAACTACCGGAGCCTTGCTCAAGGACAGCACGTCCTGCCAGGTGCCGTAGGATGTGTGCGAGAGGTCTATCACCAGACCGAGACGGTTCATTTCCCTGACAAGTTCGCGCCCGAGTTCGGTCAGGCCCTTCGAAGAGTCTTCGCTGCGGTCGCAGGAGTGGCAGTAAAGATTGTCTCCCCAATGGCTCAAGGTTATGTATGTGAAGCCGCGGTCGGCGAGTTTCTGAAGATTGGACAGGTCGTCGCCAATCCAGTAGGCGTTCTCGAGAGCGTAGAAAAATGCTTTCCTGCCCTGCTTCTTGAGTTCTACGGCATCCTCGTATGTCCGGGCAATGCCGCAGACGTCGCTGTGCTCTGCGAAATGACTGTCCATCTTGTCGATGAAATCCCACATAACTGCGGGGGCCTGGGCTATGCTGCGGGGATCTTTCTGATTGTCATAGAGAGGATCCATCCAGACAACCATATGCTCGGCATAGAGGTGACCTTGACGCATCTTCTCGATTGACACCTGCCTTCGGCTCTGCGACTCCGTAATGCTGTAGCCCCTCTCGGGATGATAGTATCTGCATTCGGGAAAATCGCAGTGGGTATCTACCGTAACTATGCTGTCCATCAGCCTTTTGGCGTGATTGAACACGGCTGCGAGAGCCTCCAGGGTGTCTGCCGGAGCATAAGGTATGTTGCAATCTTTCAATGCTTTGAGGAGCAGGGGGTTGGCAGATGCCGCAAGAGTGCTGTCGGCCACAAATCCGTCGAGGCTCTCGGCATACAGAGTGAAATCTTCGTAAGAAGTCAGCGACGAATCGACAGCCGCGAAACATCCTATGTTATAGTCCGAAGTTTTCTCGTTTTCGACTATAACGGCACTACGGGAAGAGCACGAGCACAAAACGGCCGCACAAAGACAAATTGCAAGAAACTTTTTCATGGTGTGGGACTTAGCAGATTCGAACTGCTGACCTCTTCCGTGTGAAGGAAGCGCTCTAAACCAGCTGAGCTAAAGTCCCTTTTTCTGACCGGCAAAATTATAAAAAATTTGTCAAAATATTCTGTCCGATGAGTATATTTTTGCATAACCGACGCTCTTTTCCTAACTTTGTATGATTGCTAAAACTTAAAAAATGAATTCTTTCAGAAATATTCTTATGGCCGGCCTCAGCGCTCTTGCCATATTGTCCTGCTCTTCAAACAATTGCGTCAAGATGGCGGAACCCCTCGACAATTCCGCCTGGGAGGTCTCGCAGTGGATTTCCGCAGCCGACGCGCCTGTTGTCGAAGGCATAATAGAAGACGACAACTGCCGTGCGGCAGACGGCGCAAGCTGGTTTGTTTCGACTGCCGTCAACGGCAAGAAGGTCGCCCAAGCCAAATGGATGACTACAAGTCTCGGCGTCCACGAAATTTATGTCAACGGACAAAGGGTTGGAGACGAGTTCCTCAAACCCGGTTTCACCCACTATCTCAAGACAAAGGTCGCATTCACCTACGATGTGACAAGTCTGTTTGACTGCAAAGCCGGAGCCTCCAACACACTTTCTGCCCAGGTCACTCCCGGCTGGTGGGCGGACAAGATTGTCACCGAAGGCGGGTCAGACGGAATGTTCGGCAGGAAATGCGCTTTCCGGGGAGTTCTCCAACTCACCTATTCCGACGGCACATCCGAACTCCTGGGCACCGATACCGACCATTGGAAAGCCGGCATTGCAGGCCCCGTCAAACACGCCGCAATCTTTGACGGCGAGGAGTACGACGCCCGCGAACTTCCCGGCTACGATTGCGCCGATGCTCTGGGCATTCCCGAAATCAACACGGAATTCCAGGGCGCAATAGTTCCCACAGAAGGTGCAGAAATCTATCTCCGCCCCGACATAGCTCTCAAACCTGTCAAGGCATATATATGGAAGGATATTGAGGGAGCATCCGATGATTTCTATGGCAAAGTGGTGATTACCAAAGAGTTCGCTTCGGGCGAACCTCTGAAGGTGGCTCCCGGCGAGAATCTTGTGATAGACTTCGGCCAGAACTGCGCCGGAGTTCCTTCGTTCTCCTTCAAGGCAGCAGAAGGCACAGTCCTCACCTGCCTTCCTTCAGAGATTCTCAACGACGGCAACGGTTCCAAGGACCGCGGAATGGATGGCCCCGAAGGAAGCATCCACCGCCGCAACCTCCGTATCCAGGACTGGGGCATAAAGCTCACATATACCTTTGCCGCCAATGCGGATTTCGTGGAGTTCCTCCCACGCTGCACATTCTTCGGCTATCGCTTTGTGTCGATAACTGCAACAGATGAAGTGGAAATCGCTTCCATCGAAACTGTTCCCGTAACTTCAATAGCACAGTCTATCGAAACCGGAACTCTCAAAACCGGCAACGACCTTATCAACAGACTGATATCCAATGCCGTATGGGGCCAGAGATCCAACTACCTGTCGGTCCCCACAGACTGTCCCCAGCGCGACGAGCGCCTTGGCTGGACTGCAGATACACAGGTGTTTACAGAGACCGGAACATTCTTCGCCAACACCGGCCGTTTCTTCCACAAATGGATGCGCGATATGAGGGACACCCAGAGCGAAACAGGAGCTTTCCCAGGTGTGGCTCCCTGGGGCCAGTACGGCAGCGGTCCCCGCAATATGATGCGTCTCGGCTGGGCCGATGCCGGAATCATAGTTCCCTGGACAATCTGGAAACAGTTCGACGACACTCAGATTGTGGACGAGAACTGGGAGGCGATGGAAAAGTTCATCAATCACATAAACGAAACAAAATACGACCACCAGACACTCGTCGCCGAGAACGGATACTACCAATGGGCGGACTGGCTCAGTTACGAAGCTCTGGAGAGCTGCAGCGGCAGGGGTATGGGCGAGAACACCGCCCTTCCCGAAACCAAAATCTACTGGAGTTACCTTTCAGCATCGTATTGGGCTCTGGACGCATCTATGATGGCCGATATGGCCAAGGCCACAGGCCGCGACGAGGCCAGATACCGTGCAATGGCCCTGGAGGCGAAACAATACATAAAGGACAAATTCCTCAAGGATAACGGCGAGTTCAAGCTCGACATCCTCAACACTATGCAGACTCCGGCCCTCTTCGCCCTCAAGAACGGCCTTGTCGAAGGCGATGCGAAAGAATCGATGAAGGCACGCCTGCGCGCCAACTTTGCAGAGCACGACGGATGCCTCCAGACAGGATTCCTCGGCACCTCAATCCTTATGCAGACCCTGACAGACAACGATATGGTGGATGTTGCCTACGATCTTCTCTTCCAGCGCAAGAACCCCAGCTGGCTCTACTCCGTGGATAACGGCGCCACCACAATCTGGGAGCGCTGGAACAGCTACACAATCGAGGACGGTATGGGCCCCAACGGTATGAACAGCTTCAACCACTACGCATACGGCTGTGTCTGCCAGTGGATTTGGGAGACTGCCGCCGGCATTTCCACGGACCTTCAGCAGCCCGGATTCAAGCACATCATAATGAAGCCCGTGCCCGACAAGAGGCTCGGCTTCCTGGATGCTTCGTACAACTCCGCAGCAGGCCTAATCAAGAGCTCCTGGAAATACGAAGGTGACACCTGGGTCTGGAATTTCACGATTCCCGATGGTGCATCCGCGTCCGTCACCCTGCCCGGAGATGCTTCCTCAAAAGAATACACTGCAGGCACTTATACAATCTCGATTTAGAACGCTATGAAACTCAAACCGCTCTTTTTTGCCATTCTGCTCGCGGCCCTTTGCAGCTGCGGCCCCGATCTTAAGGTTTATGACCTCACCTGCGAAGGTCTTACAGAGCCTTTGGCAATAGACTCTCCAAACCCTCATTTCAGCTGGAAGATTGCTTCGGAGGGAGATGTGCAGCAAGCCGCCTGGGAGATTCAGGTGGCGACGTCTCCGGCCAAGCTCAAAAGCGGCAGCCCCGATATCTGGAGCTCCGGAAAAGTGGAGAGCCCCGACCAGATAATGGTGCCCTACGGCGGCGAAGCCCTCTCTTCGCGTCAGCTCTGCTGGTGGAGGGTGCGTGTCGTCAGTTCAGAAGGCAAAATGTCGCAATGGAGTGTTCCTCAGCGCTTTGCCATCGGAGTCATCGCTCCCGACTCACTTGAGGGCCAGTTCATCGGAACCGGAGTGTACGACGGTCAGTCGCCTCTTGTGCGCAAACAGTTCAGCCTGGAGTCAAAGGCTAAAACAGCTTTTCTCCACGTCAATTCGCTTGGCTACCACGAAGCTTATGTCAATGGTGTCAAGGTCAGTGACGCTGTACTGCAACCTGCTGTTTCGCAGATGGACAAACGCTCTCTCATAACCACTTACGATGTCTCCAAGCTTCTTGTCAAAGGAGAAAATGAGGTGATGCTCTGGATAGGCGAAGGCTGGTACAGAAAAGATGCCTTCCGTCTGAAGACCGGCGGACCTTATGTCAAGGCGGAGCTGGATGTTCTGGGAGCTGAAGGATGGAAGTGCGCCCTTTCGACAGACGACAGCTGGGAATGGTCTCCAAGCGGATATTCAGACTATAATCCGCAGGTGGGCAACATAATAGGCGAACGCATCGAAGCGGGAGTCGAGCCCTCCTGGAGCCCCGTCACAATTTACGACTGCGACATCGCTGCCACACCTCAGATGTGCGAGCCTGCCACTGTACAGGAGACTGTCAGCGGAGTGAGCGTCCGCCCCGACGGTGACGCGTGGGTGGTCGATATGGGAAGGGTGGTCAACGGTTTTCTGGAGGTCAGTCTGCCGCAAATGGCTGCCGGTCAGAAGATTGACGTGCAGGTGCACGACATTGATTTTCCCAAGGACGACGAAGGCGGCAACGAGTGGTATGAATATTTCGGAGCATACTCCTTCACTGCTTCGGGCAAGCCCGAAGGGGACTGCTTCAAGGCGAAGTTCCATACCAATGTCATAAGATATGTCCGTTTCAGCGGCCTTGACAAGGCTCCCGAGCCCTCTGCAGTCAAAGTCCACAGAGTCAGGACAAACTACGCCGAAGCGTCATCGTTCGAATGCTCCGACCCCGATATACAGTCCATACACGATATGATCCGCTACACTATGCAGAATCTCGCATTTGCGGGCTATATGGTCGATTGTGCAAATCTCGAGAGGCTCGGCTACGGCGGAGACGGCAATGCTTCCACCCTCTCGCTCCAGACTATGTTCGACGTGGCTCCGCTTTATATGAACTGGGTCCAGGCGTGGGGCGATGCCATCCAGAGCGACGGCGGCCTGCCTCACACTGCTCCCTGCCCGTGGTCTGCAGGCGGCGGCCCGTATTGGTGCACCTTCCTTGTCCAGGCCCCCTGGCGCACATATATGTCCTACGGCGACAGCCGTCTCATAGAGCGTATGTACCCCAAGATGAAACAATGGCTCAACTATGTCGATACATATTCGTATGGCGGTCTCCTTCACGAGTGGCCTGCGACCTGGTACCGCAACTGGTATCTGGGCGACTGGCTCGCTCCCGAGGGCTCCGGCGTCGATGTGACAGAGCAGGAATCTAAAGATCTTGTCAACAACTGCGCTCTCTGCCAGGCATATCAGGACCTCGTCGCCATTGCCGGCATTCTTGGAGACTCCAAAGGCGAGAAAGAATTCACTTCCCGCCTGAACGCTTTGAGGGCCCGCATCCACGAGGTGTTCTATAATCCTTCCACAGGACTTTATGGCACAGGTTCGCAGCTCGATATGTCTTATCCCCTGCTTGTCGGAGTCGTTCCTCCAGAACTCAAGGAGACTGTGACCGCCAATCTTCTCAAACGCTCTGCAGAAGAATACAAAGGGCATCTTGCAGTTGGACTCGTGGGAGTTCCCGTTCTCACCGAATGGGCCACACTCAACCACCAGGCAGACTTTGTCTATGGAATGCTCAAGCAGAAAGGCCATCCCGGCTATCTCCATATGATTCTCAGCGGAGGCACCGGCACCTGGGAAAGCTGGGAAGGCCGCAGAAGCCATTTCCACAATTGCTACAACGGCATCGGAAGCTGGTTCTACCAGGCCCTGGGAGGCATAATTCCTCTCGAGCCCGGCTATCGCAAGGTCAAGATAGACCCCCAGATGCCTCAGGGTCTCGATTGGGTCAAGGTCACCAAGGAAACTCCTTACGGCCCGATAACAGTGAGCTGGGACAATTCCAAAGGGCAGAAAGAAGTCAGCATTTCAGTCCCCGTCGGAGTAACAGTAGTAAGGTGAGGTCCACACAGTGGAACGGTGTCAATACATAGAACTATCTGAACTCCAGGAGATTATCCGTGGCCGCATAGGCTATGTCGAGAGGTGGGTCCGTGTCGAAATCGAGTCGCACAGGGTGTCTGGCGGCCACCACTATCTCAATGTCCTCGAGAAGGGGCCGCGTGGAGAAATCGCCGCCAAGGCAAGCGCCCGCATCTGGCGTTCCAATGCGGCAATCCTCGGCGAGTTCAAAAGGGTGACAGGCAAGGACCTCGAGCCGGGCATCACAGTTGTGGTCAATGCAACCGTGGACTACCATCCGCAGTATGGTTTGTCGTTGACCATCAACGACATCGACCTTGATTTCTCGGCCGGTCAGAGAGAGCTCGAAAAGCAGGAGACCATAAGGCGTCTTACCGAAGAAGACCTGATTGAGCGTCAAAAAGGACTCGAACTGCCGTTTCTTCCCACATCCATCGCCCTCATTACATCGAAGGATGCCGCAGGCTACGGCGACTTTATGAAACATATCTCGTGCAATCAGTACGGTTTCAAGTACAATTGCACCCTGTTTCAGTCGCTTGTCCAGGGAGAGAATGCTCCGTCGTCCATAGTTTCCTGCCTTAAATCCATAGAGGCCGCAGGGTGCTACGATGTTGTGATGATACTTCGCGGCGGCGGCGCCGAGTCGGATATGTTCTGCTTCGACGATTATTCGCTGTGTCGCGCCATCGCGCTATGCCCCGTGCCGGTGCTCACCGCCATAGGCCACGAAAGGGATTTCCACATAGCCGATATGGTGGCCCACGACTTCTTCAAGACGCCCACTGCGCTGGCCGACAATCTGATAGACTGGAGCCTTTCGGTGGAATCGCTCGTTACAGATGCTTTGACAAGCCTGCAGAATGCCCTGCGCGAAAGGATTCAGAATATGGAAAGAGAAATCGAGCGGTCTGTCTCCACAATCCGCTTTGCACTGTCGTCCGCCATCAGTCTGATGGACAAGAATCTGGCTTTGCTGGAGGCCGGAATTGCCGCGGCAGATCCGCGAAGCATCCTGAGCCAGGGCTATGTCCTGGCCGTGGACAAAGACGGCACGATTCTCAAGCGTGCGGGTTCCAAGTCAGCCGGCGAAGAATTCGCGCTGCGTTTCGGAGACGGCCTTTGGGACTGCTCGATCAACAACGTAAAACTGTCTGACGATGACTAACGAAGAATACATAAAGAACATTCAGCGACTCAAAGAGATAGAGTCAACTGTCAAGAATCCTCAGCTGAGCCTCGACAAAATAGACGGCCTCATCGAGGAAACCAAAAAGATAGCCAAGGATTGCTACGCCTACACCCGCGGCCTCAAAGAGAAAGTTGATTCTCTGAACGAAGAGTTGTAGAGATATCTTCGTCGATTTGGGCGCGGAGGGCGTCGAGGTCGGCGAATTTTCGGATGGGGCGGATGTATCTGACGAATTCGAGAGTCAGTTCGCGGCCGTAGATGTCTTCGGAGAAGTCGTCGAGGATGAAGGTCTCGACAGTGACTTCGGGCGAGGAATCGTCCGACGGCCTCGGGCCTACGCTGGTCATCCCGCGATACTGCGCTCCGTCGATGAAGACTTTTGTGGACCACACGCCGTTCTTGGGCAGAACCGATCCCGGATAGGGCTGCAGATTGGCAGTAGGCATTCCGTGCAGATGTCCGTGCCCTTTGCCGTGGACCACCACGCCGCTCAGCGTCCTCCCCGTGCGTTTTTCGTACACTACGCAGCTGAGCCGCGTCTGTACGAAAGCGATGAGGTAGATGGCGGCGGTGAAGATCCAGAGGGAGGCATCCCCGTGAAGCAAACCGGGAATATAACAAGCCCAAAGCAAAGCCACAATCAAAAGCGGAAACAACGAACGCCGGCTGCGATAAAGCGCAAGGCAAGTGATTGTAATGGAGACAATATTGAGCACCGCCCCAAGCGAAATCAAAAGCCCCGCCTGACGAGGCAGAAAACATAGCCCGAGGGCCACAAGAGCCATAACCGCGATAGACCGCGAAGGCAGCAGGCCTTCGGCCGACATAGCTTCCAGAGTCCGTACGTTCACTCTGAGCAGGGCCACCATAGTTGTAAGCAGGGCCAGAACGCAGCCGATTTTGAAGACGATATCCAGCGGCGACGTCCCGGACGAGACGAGTTGCGAAGAAGTCCCTGTCATTGCGACAAGCACGAGCACATAAATGACGACTACTACAAGCAGTCCAATCACCATAGACATAGGCACATACGAACTGCGCCGCACATCGGATGCCATAAAGGCGATGACAACGCAGCCTCCGTAGGCCACCATAGCCAGAGGTATGGCGCTTATGAAGCCCGATCTGCCGAGCGACCCCCGGCCGAAAAAGTCGGAGAAAGCCGCCGCCGAGAAAGAATCTCCAAACAGAGAAACTCCGCTGAAAATCAGCAGGATGGCGGCAAGCAGAATCACCATCAGATTCTGCACTGCCTGGGAACTGCGAAGCCTTCCGAAAACAAGCGCGAAAGCCAGGGCCATAGCCGCGAACGACCAGGCCGGCGATGTGTAAACTCCGACATAAATGGCTGAGAATGAGATGGCTATGGTATTTGAAACTACATATCCCCATCCGCTGAAAAAGCCGAGAGTGCGACCGACGCGACCGCCGAAAGCCAGGCGCGGGAACACATAAATCCCGCCCGAATGTGGATAGAGAGAAGCCAGCCGCACGACAACCATTCCATAAAGCCCGAAAATGACCGCCGCCAAAACCCAGCTCAGGATAGCTGCAGGCCCGGCCATAGCAATGGTGACTCCGGAAATCGAGACAATGGCGCTCCCGATGCAGGCCCCTATGATAAGGGCCACGCAAGAGAAAAGTCCCATCCGAGAGTCGCCACGCACAGCCATAGCCGTCAGTCTTTGATAATCACGCGGAAAGACCCGGGCTGCACGGCCGCCTCGAAAGCCGCCTGAGCATCCTCAAAAGGAAACTCGCGTTCGATGAAGGGCGAGCAATCCACAAGCCCCGAAGAAAGCAGGCGTGAAGCCGTATAAAAGTCTTCAACACAAGGACTTACGCTGCCGGTGATAACAATCTCCCCATTATGCACAGCCTGAGGGCTGAAAGGGGTGGGAGAGTCGGGGTGCATAGAGCTGTACTGCAAAAAGCGCCCGCCGCGGGCAACCATCGCAAGTGCCTGAGGCACAACAGCCGGCACAGGGGTGGTGTTGAAAACCACGTCGGCGCCGCGCCCGAGCGTCAGGCGCTGCACAGCCTCCACAGGGTCTTCGGCGGAAGGGTCCACAGCAGCGCAGGCGCCCAGCGAAAGGGCCATCCCCCGGCGGTGCGCATCCATTTCGCTTATAATCACACGTGCCCCGCGCATCCGCGCAAGCATAACGTGGAAGAGCCCCATTATGCCGCCGCCGATGACCACAACGTCGTCGGCAAGCGCGATGGAAGCCCGCCCGATGCTGTGCACAACGCACGCAAGCGGCTCGGTCAGAGCGGCTTCGGCGTAGCTAAGGGAGTCGGGAATGGGGAACAGTGCCGCGGAATCCACCACCACATAGTCGCACAGCCCACCGGGGCCTGGCAGCAGCCCCTCGCGCACGGGTTTGCGCTGAGCACTGCGGCAGGCATTCGTGCGCCCGCTGCGGCATTCGTGACACTCCCCGCAGGAGTAGAGCAGACGGACGGCAACGCGCGCGCCCACGGACCAAACCTTGGGGTTGACCAGCGGCCCCAGGCGCACAATCTCGCCCGAAACCTCGTGGCCGCCGGTGCAGGGATACGGCATCCGCACCTCGCCTTTGAAAATGCGCTGTTCGAGCGTGCATAAAGCCACCGCGTGGACTTTGACAAGGACCTCGCGGCCGCTTGGTTCAGGGGTCTCGAGAGGCATCACACGTACCTGTCCGGGCTCGGTAACAGCTATTGTATTTATCTGAATCATAGTCATTTATGTATTATTGCCGCAATCGCGCGACAAAGTTCTGTCATATTGGGGCTGCGCACAATGTTGCGGCCCATAATCACTCCGCTGGCGCCGGCGGCCATCGCTTCGCGGACGCTCTCCAGAATTTCCTCCTCGCTGCGGGCCTTGCTCCCACCAAGCACAAGCACAGGCACATAGCACGAGGAGACCACTTCGCGGAACCGCTCTCCGCCCACAAATTCGGTCTTGATGAAGTCCGCGCCCATTTCGGCCCCGAGCCTGCAGGCGAAGGCCACGTTCTCCACGCTGCGGGTGTCGATGCCTTCGGGCCTTTCAAAACCGAAGGGGAGCATCTCGGCCCCTGCCGCAAGTTTTGCCGCGTGGGCGTCGCGGGTGAGCCGCGCAACGTGCTCCAGAGTCGCGCTGTTGACCGCACTGCCGGGATAGCCCATACACAGCAGCGCGTCGGCGCCTATGCGCTCGGCATCCTCCGCAGTATAAAGCAGTTTGAGCGGCGGCACCGGCTTGGAGAGCATTGTGGCCCCGCCGTCTGCCCTCAGGATCAACCCCGCCTGGCCGAAGCTCGGGCGGAAGCGCCTGATGGTGCCGTAGCTCGCCAAAAACGCGTCCACTCCGCCTTCCACGGCATTCTTTATAACCGACTCGGGGTCAGAGAGATCGGGAGACGGCATAGTGAGCGGATGGTCCATCGCCAGAACAAAGGCGCGGCCGTCGCTTTTGAAGATTTTGTTTAAAGCTGACATATCAACTGTGATTCTTTACTTTATCCATTATTTGTCTGCAAATCAAGGATGTGCTGAGGGAGTTGATTTGTGACTCCCCGGCACCGGACTCTATGACATCGCAGAATTCCTTGAATTCGTAGTAATATTCGTCTTGCGGGAGGCCTTCGGAGATTGTCTCGAAGGAAGAAAGTTTGCCTCTGCCCGACGCCGGGGCGCCGTGAGGGGCGAAGGCCGCCTTGCGGCAGATGTGGATGGCGTCCATCTGAATGTTGCCCTCTTCGCCGCAGATTTCTGTCGGCGAAAAGCAGTCGACAGCCTTCGAATATGCCAGGCTGACTGTCATCCCATCATACTGCATATTTATATTTCCCTGCAGATCTATGTCTCCATATTGCGAAGGAACTGTTACTCTCGAGACGCCGATGCTGCCTGGCTCGCCGAAGAGTGACACCACGGGATAGATGGTGTAGATTCCGATGTCTTCCAGAGCGCCGCCTCCCATCTGGGGATTGAATGAATTGGCCACGATGCCTTTCCTGAGGTCGCCGTATTTCGATGAATACTGGCAATACGATGATTGATAGTGCCTTATGGGGCCAATCTTGGGCAGCGTCTCCACAACTTTCCTGAAATTGGGGTTGAGGATTGAAATCATAGCTTCCATCAGGACTGCTCCACCCTCGCGGGCGGCCTCAATCATCTGTTCGACTTCCTGTGCATTGCAGGCCAGGGGCTTCTCGCAGATTACGTGCTTGCCTGCCTTGAGACATTTGACGCTCAGCGGGCAGTGGGTGCTGTTGGGGGTGCCGATATACACTGCATCGACCTGCGGGCAGCTGCAAACGTCGTCTATGTCCGTAAAAATTTTTGCTCCGCCGCCTGCGAAGGCCTCCGGATGATTCTCTATGAAGCGCCGGGCATTCTCCTCTGTGCGCGAACATACGGCCACGGCCTTGAAGCGGCTCTCCTGGAGCGCTCCCTTGAGTATCCAGTCGCTTATGCGTCCTGTGCCGACTATTGCAAATCTTATCATATCGTGCGAAACTTAAGATACAAAGTTAGGATTTTCCGGGGCAAATCTGCCAAATTGTCTGAAAAATGCTTAATTTCGCTCTATAGATACTATGTAATATGAAATCATTGCTTAATTATGCCGTAATCCTGACGCTGACGCTGATCGCCTGCGCATCGTGCGGGAAGAATGCAGACGGAAATTCTGTGACGGTGAAGGCCGGCGCAGAGCGAATCCAATACAATCCTATGATTTTCGGGCACTTCCTCGAACACTTCCACAGGCAGGTGTATGACGGAATCTTCCAGATGGACTCGCCCCTCAGCGACGAAGACGGCTTCCGTACCGATGTCATCGAGGCTATGAAGGAGATAAAGGTCCCTATTGTCCGCTGGCCGGGAGGATGTTTTGTGAGTTCATATCATTGGACAGGGGGCATCGGCCCCGATCGTACTCCTGTCTATGACAAATCGTGGGCAGTCGAGGACCCCAACACCTTCGGTACGGACGAATATGTGAAATGGTGCCGCAAGGTGGGCTGCGAGCCATATATCTGCACAAACGCCGGCACGGGCACCGCCGAGGAGATGAGCGACTGGGTGGAATACTGCAACCTCACCGTCGGCAAATGGGGACGGCTCCGCGCTCAGTATGGCCACCCCGAACCTTATAATGTGAAATATTGGAGCATAGGCAACGAGAACTACGGCGGATGGGAACTCGGCGCCAAGACTGTCGATGAGTGGGGCCCGCTGGTGTGCGAAAGCGCCAAACTTATGCGGGCTGTGACCAAGGATGCAGTTCTGTTTGCGGCGGCCAACGACAATCCCGACTGGAGCATTCCGCTGCTGCGCAAGGCCGGAGGGATGCTCGACTACATAAGCATTCACGGCTACTGGGATTTTATGGTCCACGTCAACGTGCCGTCTTCCTATACGCAATGTATGATGAAGACCGACGAACCCGAAGCCCAGATAGTCCGCACAATCAAACTCCTTGAAGACGCAGGCTTCGGCGATGGCAGCATCAAGATAGCCTTCGACGAATGGAATCTCAAGAACTGGCACCACCCCGGCCACGGCAATCTCCGGCAGGGTTTCGACATAGAAGCCCGCGACGGCAACGACGACAACAGCCTCTACACTATGAG
>R06__coassemble_539_pt1 | contig 13808 bp, 10 predicted proteins | sample R06__metabat2_high_PE_024 | metagenome-assembled genome bin R06
GGAAGGACTTACCTTCGGCATAAATGCCTCTAAATAGGTGTTTTCGCATAAATGCAAAACTTAAGTCATTTAATAGTCCTTTTCTACATACATAAACTCGGTCTTGCCGATGGAGAACCGGCGTCCGTGGAAGAGGCGGTAGGATTTGCCAATCTTCAGAGGACGCTTGCCGAAGAAGACGCAGTCTTCGAGAGCTCTGACATAAGGGGTATGGCCCTTGAGATGGATTTCGGCGGCCATAGCGGGCACCAGGCTCTGGATATCCCACGAGAGGCTCAGATCGCAATCCACTGATTTTCCGATTCTTACAATCCTGCCGGGCGATGTCTTGAACCATTTGTAGAGAGCTATGTCCATCTCCTTGACAGCCCCGCTCACCTGCAGGAAGTAGCTCTCGGAGCGGGGAGATGCGGCAGCAATCGTCAATGCTATGCCGACTGCCATAATCTGGAATGAAAACAGGAGGTGCACACGGTAGTCATAGCCGGAGGCCATAAATCCGAGCATCCACAGCGCAATCGTAGCCCAGCAGACAAGGCCGGTGACCACCAGAGGAATAAATTGGATTTTCGCCCCTGTACGATATGTCGCGCTGTAAGGGATTATCACCGACGACAGAATCCAAGGTATCCAGTCCATAAAATATACACCGACGGGAATTCTGAAAATCAGGCAAAGGGCAGGCTCGAGGAAAAATGCCAGAGCGCACAAAAAAGCGGATATGGATGCGCGAAGCGCAACTTGCACGGCCTTCTCATACCACAGCCTGTTGTGCAGGGCCAAAGCCGAAAGCATTGCAGTGACAATGAAACTCAGCATCATTATACGCACGGGCATTCTTTCAAGCCTCACTTCCATACCCACAGCGGCGTTGTCGGAGACCGGCCCCATTTTTCCGAGCAGGTTGGACACAGTGGTGTTTGAGATGATGCCTGCATCCGACCCACCCGACAACATAAAGAAAATCCATCCGACATATCCCGCCACCAAAGCGGCGAGCAGCCATTTCACATAAACCGATGCATTGCCGAAATCGGTGAAGATTCTCTCCTTGTTGTAGTAGTGTGCTCCTTCGGGGCATTTCCTGCCGTGCTCGGGGCAATGCTGGCCATTTTCTTCCCAGCACTCCTCGTGCATTGTGTGAGGGCATTTTGCCACTATGGCATCCCCTTCCTTGAAAGGGGCCTTGCACAGATAGCAGATGTCGCCCACGACTATGCCGCCCGGACCTACGAGATTCCTGGTATATGAGAGCACATTTTTGCGTCTGAACCTTTGATAACTGATATAAGGAGCCACCACCTGCCCTATCAGATATACCAGGATAAACCCGAAGACCAGAGTTATGAAGCCCCACGCATATATGGTGGCAAGGTCGTCGCCTCCGGTTATTGTGGGAGAATAGGGCGTTCCGATGGCGTATTCCACGGTGGATTCGATAACTTTTTCTCCATTGTCATAGCCTTCTATCAGAAGAGAGTAGCAGCCTCCATAGAGTTTTCCGTCGGGATTGTCGAGAACTATCTTGTAGTCGCAGTATTCTTTTCCCTGCGCTTTGAGATACTCCCTGATATTCGGCATCCAGGCGTTATCCTTCAAATATGCCCCGCCCGTGATGCCGCAGATTGTGCGCATAAAGTCTTCCGCGTCGTTTGCGGCCCCGTCATCGACACACTTGAAATACAGTTCGTGCTTGTCTCCGTATTTGCCGGCCTTGGCAAGAAGCATCTTCTGGATTTCGAAATGATCGGAATCGACAGGGCGGCCGTCGCTGTAGAGTCTGCCGTCCGACATCACCGTTATCATAAAACTGTCCAATCCTTCGAACAGGGGATTGCGCGACTCCAGATATCCGTAGGCCTTGAGAATGGAGCGGTTGAGATATTTGGTCGCTCCTTCTTTGGATACAAAATAGTTGTTGAACACATATTCCGTGACCAGCATAGGCTGCGAGACCTCACGGTCGCCCATAAACATCACGAAAAGATTGTCTTCGCTGAAGAGGGAGTGCAGACCCAGAATCGCAGTTTTCTGTTTGTCCACAAGTTCCTGAGGCAAAGTCAGATCCACCAGCACCAGATTGGCCGCGCCCATTTTCCGCAATTCGTCGGATATGGGTCTCGTAACACCGGAAACCTTGGGCTGCATCCTGTCGGAAAGCGCCTTGTATCCCTTGTATGATTCGGTCAAAACTATCTCGTCCAGGTCGGGAAGGGTCTTGAAGGAATTCACCTCTTCCTGTACAAGATGAAGGGTGATCTGTCTGCAGTCGTCAGACACGACGCTGTGGTCCACCACCATCTTGTCGAAAGTCCTGTCTGCAGGAACGAGCTGCTGGATTTCAGAACAAGAGACGGAGGCGAACGCCACGGCAAGCGCCAATGTCAAACTGTATAATCTGTTTGTCATAATCTATATTGTCGGATAAAACCTGTCTTTTCCTCCCGGTCCGTACTTTTTGGCCTGCTCCTTGAGCTGCTTGGCGGCGGCCCACTTGCTTTTGAGCACATTGAGATACATAAGCAGGATGGCCACCGCACCGATGCTCAAAAGATAGTCCTTTGCCCGCTCGACAAAGGGCTTGAAGGTCATTTTCTGAATTTCCTCGGACTTGTCTTTCAGCGCTATGTACTGCTCTTCGACCTCCGGCATTCCCGCTTCGAGCGCCGGGTTTATGCCTGCCGCTGCAGCCGCATTGTCGTAGGCCGCCTGCACAGGCTGGAACTTGAGCTGTTCCTGAACCTTGAACTTCTCGAGGACCGGTGCAAGCTTCTTGACCAGCGACAGTTCGAATGCCGTCTTGTAGAGGCTGTCGTATAGCGGGGCCGACTCCGCCAGAACCCGCCGCGACTCTTCGAAAGTGCCGACAGCGGCTATTTTGTTCTTGCACAAAGCTATGCTGTCCGCGAGATCCGCCCGCAGCCTGTCGAAACTCGACATAGTCTCCACGAGGTCCCCGGAGGTCATTGCCGCCGTCTGTATGTCCTGATATGCAAGGTCCCAGCGCATCTCTATCGATGCAACATTCTTCTCAATTTCCTTGAGTCCCCTCTCGTCGGCCGTGGAGACAGCCTGGGCAGCCTCCTCCATTTCCGAGAGCAGGAGCGCCGCCTTGACACCGGCATAGTCGGGCTCTTCCTGTGCAAATGCAGAAATGGACAATGCCGCAAGCAGCAGAACAGTCAACAGGGGCTTCAAACTCATCTTTTCTTGCAATTTGTCTTGAAATAGTCTCGCGCCCTGCGATATACGGCGCCTGCCTTCCGCTGCTCCTCGTTCACAAGGCCTCCCTCTTCTATTGCTTCGTCGGCCTGCCTTATGGCCTCGCCGGCAGCATTGGTGATGTCGTCTTTCTCGACTGCATCGTCGGTGAGAAGCCATCTGGCCGTGTACAAATCCAGAGCCCGGGCTTTTTCGTAAAGCATCTCCACATCGGTGCCTTTGCGGCGGAGAGTGCAATTGACCCCGTCAAAGGCTTGGACATAGGTGTTGTACTCCTCCCAGAGGGCAGTGACATCGGGGCAGGAGCTTTCGGCGGGATGATATATGAACTGAGACTGAAGCAGATCCTTCATCTCATTGAACACATCCATACTTTCGGGGGTATCCACCACGCCGGAAGAGTAGTGCTCGGCGAAGGAATCGTAGGCCGTGCGTACAGCCTCCAGAGAGGTTTGTGCAGAAGCGATCTCCTCTTCTTTCCCGAAGCAGGGATTGCGGGTTATTGTCACTGAGTAACGGATGTTGAGGTCTGCCCAGCTTGTGAATTTCCAGTGCAGAGGGTTGCTGCCGGCGTCCACCATCAATATGTCGCGAAGCGTCAGAGTTACAGGCATTTCGGTGCTTGCGACGGTAAACTTCTGCTCGATGAACGGATTTATCATCCGCGGCTGCGAAGGGACAGGTATGAGTCCTGTCGATGAATACCACTTGTGGAAAGTGATGTTCTTGTAGCCATAGCCCAGTATCTTCGAGCGGAAATTGTAAGGCATCTTGTATTTCGAGCCCGGCTCCGACTCCACGGCATACGGAAGTTTATTGACTTTCAGATTTCCGGCTCCGCAAAAGACCTTCTTATAGACCACATCCTCGTGGAACACAAATATGTTGCGGTACGATATCAGACTGAGAGTCAACATATTGCTAGCCTCGTCAAAGGCAATCTTGACTGTAATGTCGGAATCTCCGTAGCCCTGATTCAGCTGCAAGTGGTCGGTGAAGGCCCGGTCTCCGGACACGCTGACCTCCCTGACTGCCTGAGCCGGGGATGCGGTCCAGGCAAGCAGCAAAAGCACTACTGTCGCAAATTTTCTATTCATCCTGATCAAAATATATCCATTCATTGGGTTCGCCCTGCCTTACCACCCAGGCCGCAACCTGCTGGTCTTCGGGATAAGGAGGTTCGTTTATGGCGTGATACCTCTCGTAGGTGAGATACTGCCCGACACGGGCGATGGCCCAGGCAATATCCCCGAAGGTGTCGATCTGATTGAGGCACACCCGCCCTGCAAGAGGGCCGAAGTACCTTATGTTGGGATGCCACGGGACGGGATTCCTGAAGCGCAGCTCCACCGGAGCGTCGACGTCGGGAAATTCGGACGGAATCCTGACGTCCATCACAAAGCGGTTGCCGAAAACGGGTTTTCCTTCCGCATCCACTCCGCTTATGCTCCTGACACGATATTCCACCTCATAGGCCACGGGGAGTCCCGAAGGACCATATGCGGAGGGAGTGCACCTGACATTTCCATCGGGAGGAAACATCTTTTCGATTGTCTGCCACTCGTGGAGCAGCCTGCGCTCGCGTCCTGTCATAACATTCTATCCCGGGAAAGGGTCCGGAATCAGAAACAGATGGTCGCCGTTGTTGACATTGTAGTCCATAAGGGTCTGTTCGCTGCGACCTATGCGGGGGCGCAGCACCCTCATCCCGTGGGCCACCGCATCTTCTTTGGCAAAGAAGTAGTCGAGCGGAGCTCCGGTCTCGTCGATTGACGGAAAGTCGAAGATGAGCTTGCCGTCCTCGCCGATGGAGTGACGCAGATTGGTCATCAGCGTGGAGAGAGGGGCCTCGGGGTTCACCACCTTGAACCTTACTTTCTTGTTCTTGTAGGTGATGTCAAGGAAAAATTCTTCCAGATTTTCCATATTTATTCTTTTTCTTCTATTATTATCGAAACCTTGATAGGGTAGAAGAACGTGCGGCGCACGTCCATCATCTTCTCAAAAGCGCTCTCCACCTGCACCAGCCTGCCTTCCAGCGAGCGTTTGACGAAAGATGTGCCCTGGAGCGAAATTGTGACCTGCAGGACATAGCCGCTCTCTTCGAGAGGGTCTGCCACGTGGTCTATCCTGATGCCTTTGATTGTGTTGCCCTCTATGCCGAACCTTGTCAGAAGCTGGGTGCGGCAGAACAACTTCACGTCGGCGGGTGTGACTATGCGGTCGGCCGTCACCATATAGTAGCGGCTCATAGCGAGCAGATCCTTGTCCTCGTGGAGGGTATCGTTGCCCAAAGTCGGCTGCGAAAGTATCTGCAGGCTCCCCTGATCGAGCATTGCAGGCTGCTTGAACGAAATCTTGTCAGACAGATGCGGATTGACAAAGGCTCCGTCGGTGGTGAGGTAGTCGATATCGACGCTCACCGGCTCTTCCGAATCCATAATTCCGATGCCGTCGCGGAATGTGAGATAAAGCCCCGATATATTGCGCTCCGGTGTCTGCCCGGCCTTGGCCGACATCTTCTCCACGAGGGAGTAGAGATTCGACATCACACGGTCTTCGTTCATATCGTGAAGCACTTCGAAAGCGTGGAAGTCCGACGCGAACCTGTGGAGTACGGTCTGCAGCAGGCGCACCAGGGACGCGGCATTGAAACGGTCGGCATTGATGCGCCGCACTGTCACGGCTGTTTTTCCGTAAATCTGCTCGGCGGAAGGACTTACAAGATGCATAAACTGCCTGGTTCCGGTCCCGCTCAATTTAACTATGGGAGTGCCTTTTGAGATTGTCGCCGTCGCCACATCCACGTTGGCAAGTATGGTGGCATTCAGGACAATCGAAGACGGCTCGAAGTTGAAATCGGCAGAGATGCCGAAAAATTCGAAGGTAAGGGTCACCTTTTCGGAATCGAACGGTATGCACTTGCTATAGTCGGCCTTGTCGAAGAAAAATATCTGTGTGCCCGTGCCGACAGCCATATCCAGACAGAGATTGGACGCATTGTAGATCAGACTGGAATTGTACAGCATCGCGTCGAGCGAGAAATGCCGCGACAAAGGAAGCCGGGAGATGTCCCAGGGCCTCGCCACCGGAAGTTCCCTGTCCCCTATGAACACCTTGAGATTCTTGAAAGCAGGATTCTTCAAAGCGAACGAGAATCCGGAAAGGTCCGACACGTTCTGCGGGAACCTGAGTTCGACGTTCCATCTGCGGCCGTCCACACGCTTGACAGACTTGACTCCGGCGTTGAGCACGCGTGTTCTGAACACAGGAGAGAAGCGGAACGACGTCCCTTCGAGCGTGAACGCCGAAGTGGTGTCGAGAGTCACCTCCGGAGCGCTGGAAATGGGCTGAAGGCCCACCGCCACGGTGGACGGGGTCGGGCCGCCTGCGCCATATGGAACAATCGTGGATGCGTACTCCTCGACCACCTCCTGCTTCAGGCTCTCGATGTCGCCGTCCATAACATTGTACTGATGTGCAAGCGCCCCTATCAGCAATCCGAAGACAGGGTCCTTCTCGATGCCCTCAAGAGCCTCGGCGCTGTCGGTCGAAGCCCAGATCGAGACAGCCTCCTTCAAAAGGTCTTCCGCCCTGCGTCTTGTTTCGAATATTTGTTGTTTCATTTTCTTGCTAGTTCCAGAGAGTTATGGTTGTAGAGTATTCGTAGCTTGTTTCCCGACTTGCGAGTACGCCCTTGACAACAACTGCCACCTTCCTCTCCAACCTTATGTATGTCATTGAAACTCTGACATTCGTCAATCTCTTTTCGTATTTGTTTATGGCCTGTTTGAGATACTCGGCAAAAGTGTTCAGGCTCTTCGACGTTCCCGAAATCTTCCGGTCGTATATTTCCTCCCCAAGGCCCGAAAATTTGCTCGCAGGTTCGAAGTTCGAAATCACACCTTCCGCCTCGTTCACCACCTCGAAGCGCAGATTGTTGAGCACAAATCCGAAGTCCGGGTCGCAGCAGAACGCAGACACAGGCGTAGTGACCAGAAGCTCGATGCCGGCGTCAATCGACGATTTTTCGTCGGCATAGCGCCGGAATCTGCCTCCCGAAATTGTAAGTGGACACGATAGGCCGTTCATTGGTAAAACCTTCTATATCAATGGAATATATGTGCTTTCGTTCTCCTCTTTTCGCTTTTCGAAAAGTTCGCTCAGCGCCTGATAGAGCTTGTCGTAAAGTTCGTCGTAGAGCAAGGGCGAAAGTTCGCTCTGAAGGTCGTCGTGGAGTCTCTGGCGGAACGCTCCGCTGACAAAGTCCTTGAGGACTTCTTCTATCTCCGCCTTGAGGCTGTCGCGCAATTGGGCCACACGTTCATCGACAACTGTATTGACCTGCTGCATAAGCTCCTCACTGAGCTCGGCCTTGACCTCGGCCTTGAGCGCGTCGAGATTTATTTTCTCGTCTTCTATGACAACCTTGTCGACAGTTGCCAGCGCGAGGTCCAGATACTCATTTATCCAGGAGAACCATTTCTCGATATCCTGCAGAAACAAATGCGGGATTTCCGGGACACTTTCGGCAAAAGGTTCGATTATATAGTATCTCAGCGTACTGACAAGAGATTTGGTGATGCGCGCAAGCTCAATCACACTGTCCAGCAGATTGCCCGTTCCGAGCAGGAATACATAGTTGAGCAGGGCCCTTCTGACTTCGACTTTTGTAACATTGTCGTGGGTCGCGAGCTTCTTTGCCTTGCCGTATATCTCCTCCCTTGCCTGCGCTATCCTGGGGTCGGACCTCACCTCGAAGAAAGGAGCGATATATCGGGGATCTATCGACAGTGTGTCGTTTTGGGCAGTAAGTCTCAAGACCGGCACAAGGTCATTATCTTCCAGCTCCTCGAGACGGCGGAACTCATAGCGATAGGAAGGCCTTTCGAACGGGGTCTCCTCAACCTCGAACTGCGACATCTCCACTCCGAGGCCCACTCCCAGATAATGCTCGCCCGCATCCAGATGCGGCACCGGTATGACGGCGTGGTCTGCAATCTGAAGTATCACTCCGGAGGGCGAAACGGCCACACACTCAATCTCCAGCTCGAGGATACCACGTACGAACGCGGCCTCGCACTTGAACTGACCGACAGGGAGTATTCCGGAGCGCGAGCCGAAAGCCACGCGTGTCGTGAGCGCCTGCCTCAACTCTATGTTCTCGCCGGCAAGCTCCATCGCGCGGGCTGTGAGCCGCATCCCCTTGGTCCATTTTATCCTTGAATTTATATCCATATATATGTCAAATATAACTATGCTGGTTCTACATTATAATCGAGCATCAGACTTTCGCCGAGCTCCTGCGGAGCCCCGTGCTGTCTGACTTCAAGCACACAATGAGCCTCGGCCGGCACAAACCACTCCCTGAGAAATTCCTCGAGAGGCCTGAGTTTCTGCGAAAATTCAGTGTACTGTTCGTGGGACAGATTGGGGACAAGCACGTTGAAACGCACAAGAGGAAGCCATTTGCGCGTATTGCCCTTCATACTGTAGCGGCCGGTGACAAGTTCTGTGGTGCAGCCCGTGACAGACTCCACCGTGCTCCTGACAAAGGCCATATCCCCACGGAGCCTGCTTACAAACGGAAGCAGCGCCGCCATCTCCACGACATATTCGTTCGACAGTTTGCCGCGGTCGATGCCGAAATAGTGTCTCAATATGAAATCTATCTTGTCGTCAAGAAGTTGCGAGACCTGGCGCTCGACCTGGAGGCGCTGTCTGAAAATATATGCATCGACAGGTGCGAATGCATCGCTCAGAATGCGCACACGCCTGCGGAGCCGTCTGTATTTTTCTGAGAATTCTCCGGAATGGAGCTCCTGCTCGGAGCCCAGAAGGCTTTGCGGCAGGCATTTCAGAAAGCCATCGCGCGAGAGCTCGACCTGCCTGGTTTCGGCATCGACCGAGATGAGGTCGCTGCTGTAGCCGCGCAGGAACATTCCTTTGTCCTTGACGACAAATTTGTCGCAAAGCTCCGGATAGAGATGCTCCAGAAGCATCTCCGCATTGATATCGGGAAGATTGTCAAATCTGCGCTGCATTTTCGGAATCTGCTCTCAGTGTATCTTCACAAAATGTTCCCTGCCGCCCGCAAAGGCACGGACAATGTCGTTGCAGGGAATGCCTAAATCTTTCAGTTTCAGCCCCTTATACGGAAAATCGCGGTCTATCGACCTGTATTCGTTCTGGTAGAAGAGAGCAGGGTCTGCCACTTCTTCCACCTTATGGCCGGGGAGCATCAGCTTCCTGGAGCTGTCGTCCGCCCGGCTGTAAACATAGTCCACAAAACAGTTGTCGTGCAGCGAAAAGCTGTCGTAGCTTGCAAGCATCTCTCCCACAGTGCTTTCCACGCTCAGAGCGGAATCCTCCACAGGGTCCCAGCTTTCGTGCGAGGGGCAGTCGTCGTCCCAGGCCGCGAACTCGGAGACGCGCGCCTCTACGGTTTCGGCGTCGTAGTAGAACATCCGCCCGCAGAGCGAAGGCTCACCGCATACAATCTTGAGCGCTTCCTGGGCCTGCACAGCGCCTATGACAGAGGCGGTTATGGAGGTTGTGGGCACGCTGCCGGATGCTTCGGCCCTGCGGATTGTGCCGCTGCAGGGCTGTCTGCGCCTGAGCTCCGAGAGCCCCTCTTCGCCCAGATTGCAGGCGTAGCAGTTGCGGCCCGGTGCAAAAACGCGCGCGGTGCCTTCCGTAAGGGTGATGCCGCCATCGACCCAGGGCACTCCGGCCCGCATACACTGGCGGTTGATGCAGTAGCGCGCCCAGCGACTGTCCACGCAGCCCACCACAACGTCGCAGGCTCGGAACTCTCCGAGGCCCACGTCGAAGGCCACGTCGGCGCAGATTGTGCGGACTTCGGCCGCAGGGTTTATCCGCTGCACGGCTTCCTTCGCCGCATCCCGCTGGAGCCGTGGCTGCAGGGGGTCCTGGCGCGAATAAAGTCTGGACCGGGAGAGGTTGGAAGGCTCGACCCTGTCGAAATCCACCAGCAGCAGATGCTCCACGCCCAGCAAAGCGAGATTCTTGATGACCTCGTTGCCGAGGGCCCCGCATCCGACAACCATTATTCTTGCGCGGGAAACTTTCTGCCGCTCAAAGGGGTTCATCCTTACTTGGATTTGAGAAGTTCGCGTATGCGCGCCATACTGTAGTTGGTTGTGGTCGTAAGCTTTTCGCCCTCTATCGAGGTTGTCTTGCCCTTCGTGTCGGAAATCAGCAGCTTGCCGTTGGAAGAAGCCGACCATACCTGCTTCGAATCCATACGCCAGCCCATTTTTCCGTCATCGGCCATACCGTTGAGTTCTGCCATTTTTATAAAGAAACCATGTGTATAGTCTCTCCATTTATGCTTGCGCAGATATTCTTCCGAAAAGTCTATCGAATCCACAAACCTTCCCCACTCGTAATCGTCGTCAAGCTTGGCATGTTCCGGTACTTTGCCGCACTGGATGAACGCTTCTTTCGAGACATCCTCACCAGCTATGGCATCATTGTCTTCCAGAGGATTTAAATTATCAACTATATTGGGTTTGATATGAACCGCGGGGTACTTGAAAGCAATTTCGTCTGAGCTCAATCTAGCTGACTTCAGTTTTTGTATGAGATCGCAGTACATTGCCCTTCTTATCCCGATCTTCTTGTCCTTGAGATTGTTTCTCACAGACATCACGGGGTCCGCCACGTCTGCCGCATTCTGCAAGTTCTTGTAAAGATTTTTGACATTGTCGTCATCATCAAAATAGGCTTTCACTATTGCACTGGCCTCAGTAAAGAAGTAGTGCTTTGCAGCGGCTACAAAGGCGGGGCGTTGCCATTCCTTAAGACACATCAAAGCCGTGTGGATTTGGTCTGCCCACGATATCAGCTTCGCAATTGCATCCCCATCATCTTCCAGTCCGCCGTCTTTCTTCGGTTTACTATGATCTGGGTTTCCATCATCGAAAAGATTTTCTACTCTAGCGGCGAAATCATCTGCCAACAAGTCATCGAACGTAACTTTCGTTCTAGGTCTAAGTTTTGTGTTATACTCGGTCAGTTGGTGGGCGAACAAGTTGTAATAATGGACATACGAATCAATACAGGTGTCAAGATACATATCGATGAGCTTGATTGTCTTGTAGAGCTTCCGCTGGGGGCTGTTCTCCAGATCGAGGAACTTCTTATCGTTGAAATTGTCGGGACTTATTTCCGCCTGGCCTTCGCCGGCCGACATAAGAAGGAATTTCCACGACTTTATCTGCATTGTACCCTCGACCGGCTTGACAAATACCTCCCATAGATTTCTAAGGAATGACATATCGATAAGACCGGACTTCTTGATTATCTTCGGCACTGACGGAACCACCACATCCATAAGAACATGCGGCACCAAGTCCCCTAAGCCCGTCCACGACGAATAAAGATCCTTGTTGCAGACATCGGGTTCCTGCGTGGTTCCGGAGACAATCGTCATATTGTTCATCGCTTCTATCCTGACGTTCTTGCCCCGTATATTGACGTCTCCGTTGGGTGCATCTATTGTGATTCCGGTAAATGCGTTGATCGAGACATCTCCCAGAGGCGACTTTATCTGCACGGACCTGCTCTGTGTGTTGAGATTGATGGCGGTGATTCCATACCGGTCCCTGATTTCCAGTCCTCCCATTACTTTTTTGAGAAACTCGGTATCTCCCAGTTCTTGAAAAAAAGGTATGAAACTCATAGCTAGCCCTAACCCCCCAAGAGATGATATCCACGCCGGCCCTGCATCGCGGTTGTTGTGGACATACATTCCCATACCGTTGCCGGCAATCATTGCGGCATCTATGGACCTGCGGCCTCCGTAGGGCACATTCACGTCTTTGGAGAAGAGAGAACCCGTGACATATGGACGCTCCACATTGCCGTTGTCGTAGTCCACAAGCACCTCGTCGCCTATCATAGGTCTGAAATACGCTCCTCCGTCTTTTGTCGCAAGGGGTGTGGCTATACGGATATATGGCGATGCGGCGTCTTCCTTGCTCTGCCAGGGATATTTGATTCTGACCCTGCCCATTCTCAAAGGGTCGTCGTTGTCTGCGACAAATGCGGTCTGGGGACCCGCCGACCTGAATGACGGCTTGTCGTCGAGCACCGGAGGCACAGGTATGAACTTGCTGCTGCCGTCAATCAAAATAGAAGCCAGCGGAGCGGCCAGGATATTCATTGCAGCGGGATTCTTCGGGTTACAGCCCGTTGCGCCGACTTCCACAACCACATATTTTGCTCCGTCCACCTCTATCATTTCCCCGACCGAAGTTTTACGAAGGTCCCGGCCCAACCTGATTGTCGCCATACCCTCCTTCACCTCTTTCTGGGCGCCGCGCACCTTGTCGTAGAGGCTCAGAACAATATTCCACGAACCGGGGTTCTGCGTGCTGAAAGGGGTGATTTTCGATGCTTTGCCGCTATCCTCCTCATTGTCGAGATGTTCGGCAAGATTGGAAGGATTGTAGTCCCTGAAAAACTTGTTATCGAATTTATTGTTTTCTGCTTTATTGTCAAGGCCGGCAAATAAAGCGCCGAGTCCCATTGTGACTAAGATCGAGATAACGGTTTCCTCACTACTGCCCGATGTCGGAAGAGCATATGCAATGCCTTCACCCGTGTCCCACATCCAGAGAGCGTTCCAAAAGGTTTCATACTCTCCCTTCCGGAATGAGAAGAGATTTTCGTCGGCCGCTATTTCCGAATTGTAAGGGAATTTTTGCTTGCACTGCGCACCCCTGCCGGAATCCAGACAATTGTTGTAAATCCCCGACTCGAGGTCGCTGCCGGTGTTGTCGTAAAGGTATTCGTACGAAAGGGATTCGTAGTTTTCTATCTTGGAGACTTTGGTGATGTCATCGAGGCCTATCTTGAGATTTCCATCCTCAAAGTAGAGAAATTCTCCGCAGCGGCGGGCCGTTCTGGCAATGAAATCGTAGAACGACTCGTTGTACTGCACGAGATAGGGCTGGATAAGTTCCCTGGTCTCAGTTTTGTCCTTGCCGCCCAGATAGTGCAGAAACTGCATCGATGCCACCTTGAGAGACATATTGTACTTGTTTTCGTCATAAAGGTTGTCAAATTTCTTTATCCCGGCGGGGATAACCTCGCCCGCGAACTTCTTGGCGACATACGAAGCACTGTATTTTCTAAGTGTCAGGAGAAAGTCACAACTGTAGATGTCGAGATTGACCGTCAGGGAAGTCCTGTCGTCCGACCTTGGATACACGGGCGCCACTCTGTAGGCGAAACAGTTTTTAATAAGACAACCGCCGGCCGACCCCGCATCACCGACAAAGAGACTGTATTTGGTGTCGCCCGCAAAATATCCTTTGACATCCGCCAGATTGGGCAGCCCCCCTCCGTCCACCGTGATATTGATTGATGCCTTGATATGGCAGGGTTCATATACCTTTTTGGTGAAATCAAGCGACGTGAGCAGAAGCTGCGCGCTGATTCCCGACGTACCGCTGCCGTGCTTTATCGACACCCTGCAGGCCTTATTGAAACAAAGCGACTGCTCCCTCGAAGCAGATTCAACAATTTCAAGAAAGTATTGTGCCATAGTTCTATCC
>R06__coassemble_575_pt1 | contig 13402 bp, 23 predicted proteins | sample R06__metabat2_high_PE_024 | metagenome-assembled genome bin R06
GTCGATAATTGCCTGAATTTCAGCACGATTCTCAGCTATCCCCGCTTCGATTGCGGGAATGAAATCGGCTTCTTCAATCTGCTCGAAAGGGGGGATTCCGTAAGGGGTGTTCCAGTCCTGAAGGAATGGATTGGTGCTCGAGCACGCACTTGCAGCTACTGCTATAGCCATAATTGCGAAAAGTTTTTTCATCGGTTATGTTGTTTATTTGTTTATCACCAGGTTCTTATCGATAAGAGCATTGAGGGTGCGGACGCTGCCGGAGGTGGTGAAACTGTCCGGAGCGGTGTGGAGGCAGTAGTCCACCAGGCGGTCCACCGTGGAGGTGGCCACGTGCATACGGGTGTCGGACGAAGCGTAGTAGATGAAGACGCGGCCGTCGGGGTCGGCAATCCAGCCGCAGGAGAAAAGCACGTTCATCACGTCGCCGATGTACTCCCCGCCTTCGGGCGCCATAAGGAATCCGGCAGGCTCTGCGATGACGCGCGAAGGGTCGTCCGGCGCGGTCATATACATATATAATACATAGCGCAGTCCGCTGGCGCAGCCGCGAACGCCGTGGGCAAGGTGCAGCCACCCCTGCGGGGTCTTGATGGGTGCGGGGCCCTCGCCGTTCTTCACTTCCTTGACGGTATGGTAGTGGCGCAGGTTGATTATCTTCTCGTCCACCACCTCGGCGCGGGTCATATCGTCCACCAGGGCCCAGCCGATGCCTCCGCCGCTGCCGGCGTCGATGAAACCGTCCTGCGGGCGGGTGTAGAGCGCATACTTGCCGCCGATGAACCCCGGGTGCAGGCAGACGTTGCGCTGCTGCGAGCGGCTCACGAGGTCCGGAAGCCTCTCCCAGGAGACAAGGTCGCGGGTGCGCGCGATTCCGGCCGCAGCCACAGCGGCAGAAAGGTCGCCGGGTGCTGCCGCAGGGTCCTTGCGCTCCACACAGAAGATACCGCAGATCCAGCCGTCTTCGTGCTGCACGAGCCTCATATCGTAAACATTGGTCGCAGGCTCACCGTAGTCGGGCATAGTGACGGGGCGGTCCCAGAAGCGGAAGTTGTCCACGCCGTTGGGCGACTCGGCAATCGCGAAGAATGACTTGCGATCGGCGCCCTCCACCCTCACTGCCAGCACATATTTGCCGTTCCACTTGATGGCGCCGCTGTTGAAGGCGGCGTGGATGCCGAAGCGCTCCATCAGGTACGGATTGGTCTCGGGATTGAGGTCGTAGCGCCAATGAAGCGGAGCGTGGGCTGCGGTGAGAATAGGGTTGGCGTAGCGCTCATAGACGCCGTTGCCTTCGATAGGGGTGTTCTTGAGGGTTATGAGTTTTTCGTGCTCTGCCTTGAGAGCTTCGAGTCTTTTATTGAATTCCATTGAGCATCAATACTTTAGGGTTTTTGCTGAACTTTGTGAAGTCGTCTGCGGAGTTCTGGCCGGGATAGGGGCCGAAAGCGTGCTCCGGACGGTCGGGGGCGTTGCGCCAGGTCAGAAGATATGCTATGCCTGAATCCTTGACTGTCTCCAGAAGGACCTCCGTCCACCAGGATTCGTATTCGGTGCCTTCTGTGCCTGTCTCGGTCAGAGCAGAGAGTTTGCCGTGGTCTTTCGCCGCCTTAGCCGCTATATCGAGCATATGGCTGAGCTTGACGACAAATTCGTCGTAGTCTGCCTTTTGGGTCTTATGTGCAGGAGCATAGCAGTCCAGACCTATTATATCTATTATGTCGTCTCCGGGATATCTTTCCATAAACACTTCGATGTCGGGGCAGGCATCGGGGGAGAAAGCCCAGACGAGATTGCTCAGGCCCCTCTCTCCGGCGAGATAGCCGTAGGTCATACGCCAGAGGGATTTGTACTGCTCCACGCTGCAAAGATTGCGTCCCCACCAGAACCACGAGCCGGTGTGCTCGTGCCAGGGGCGGAAGATTGCGGGAACTTTCTTTCCGTCAGCCGTTTGCACGCTCTCTATAAAGTCGGCCATATTTTTCAGCCAGCCCATAAACTCCTCGTGCTTCTCGCCGCCCTCAAGAATGCTGGCCACCACTTCTGCAGAAGACACATCCCACGCGTCGCCACCTGTGAAAGGATTGCGCGGATGCCACGAATATGTGATGATGCCGCCTCTTTCATAGTGTTTTACGGCCGCTTCGCGAATCTGGTAGAAACGGTTGTTGTCGAGATTTGCAGGGTCGCCTTTCTCTATGCCTCCGAGATCGAAACCTATGACTGCGGGATAGTCTCCGCAGACCATCCGGACGTCGGAGCGGTCGTAGGACGACTCATCCGCCGCCATTGTCCAGGTGTGACCGTACATCAGCGCGTCCTGATGGCCATACATAATCTGCCCTGCGGCAGAAGCCTTTTCCAGTTTTGTCATAAGAGCTTGAGCTTCGGGGCTGAGTTTCTGAGCCTCCCGCGCTCCTGCGCTGCATCCGGCAACCACAGCCCCCAGCGCCATACAATAAAGAAGTATTTTCATTGTTGTCTATAAATTTCTACAAAGATAGCAAAAACCTTTTTGCAAAAACCTTTTTTGGCACGATGGACGCGGCGGTCGAAAACGGGGCGGATGAAACATTTCTGTTACAATCTAAGTTGCTGAAATTTCAGTTAGTTAGGGTGCGAAAAATTTTGTCGAAAAAGTGCAAAAAATTTTTGCATTATTGAAAATTTGCGTATCTTTGCAACCCTGTATCTTATGCGTGGAATGCGCTAAGATATTGATACACAGGAATTTAAATGTAATTTAATTTATAGAGAAATGTTACAACCAAAGAAAACCAAATTTAGGAGACAGCAGAAAGGCCGTATGAAAGGCAATGCTCATCGTGGCAGCCAACTGGCCTTCGGATCTTTTGGTATCAAGACCATGGAGAGCTGCTGGCTCACCGGCCAACAGATTGAGGCCGCCCGTCAGGCTGTAGTTCGTTACATGAAACGTGAAGGTAAGATTTGGATTCGCGTTTTCCCTGACAAACCCTACACCAAGAAACCCGCTGAGGTCCGTATGGGTAAAGGTAAAGGTAATCCCGAGGGATTCGTAGCTCCCATCACTCCCGGCCGTATGCTCATCGAAGCTGAAGGCGTTCCTATGGAGATTGCAAAAGAGGCTCTCCGCCTCGGCGCCCAGAAACTCCCTGTTGCTACAAAGTTTGTAGTCAGAAGAGACTATGTTGAATAATCAGAAGTATCGACACAATGAAGAATCAGGAAATCAATGAGATGGCTGCAAAGGATCTGCAGGAGCGTCTCGAAGCTGAAAAGCAGAATTTGAATCGCATGAAAATGAACCATGTGATCTCTCCATTGGAGAACACTTCTAATATCAAGAAGGCAAAGACCGACATCGCACGTATGATGAGAGTCCTCGCTGAAAAATCAAAACAGAACTAATAATAGAAGTCCTATGGAAAGAAATCTTCGTAAAGAAAGAATCGGGATCGTGGTAAGCAACAAAATGGAAAAATCTATTGTAGTTGCTGTCAAGACCAAAGAGAAACACCCCATTTACGGCAAGTTCGTAAATAAAACCACAAAGTTCGTCGCTCAGGATGACAAAAACGAGTGCAGCGAAGGCGACAAAGTTCGCATTATGGAGACTCGCCCTCTGAGCAAGACCAAACGTTGGAGATTAGTAGAAATCGTAGAAAAAGTTAAATAACAATGATACAACAGGAATCACGTTTATTGGTGGCAGACAACTCAGGAGCAAAGGAAGTTCTTTGCATCAGAGTTCTTGGCGGTACACGCCGTCGTTATGCCAGTGTTGGTGACAAGATCGTTGTTGCCGTAAAGAGTGCTATCCCCGGTGGTAACACCAAAAAAGGTGCAGTTTCAAACGCTGTAGTAGTTCGTACCAAGAAAGAGATTCGTCGTGCTGATGGTTCTTACATTCGTTTTGATGACAATGCTTGCGTATTGCTCACCAAACAGGACGAAGTTGTCGGAACCCGTATATTTGGTCCGGTTGCCCGCGAACTGCGCGACAATTTCATGAAAATCGTCTCACTTGCCCCTGAGGTACTTTAAGGAGGGAAATGACTATGACAAAGTTACACATAAAGAAAGGCGATATGGTATTCGTCAATGCAGGAAACGACAAGGGTAAAACCGGTAAAGTTCTTGCTGTCGATACAGAAAAGAGCCGTGCCATCGTTGAAGGCATCAATATGGTAAGCAAACACACCAAACCCAATGCTAAGAGCCCCCAGGGTGGTATTGTTAAACAGGAAGCTGGCGTTCACATCTCGAATCTTCAGGTAGTCGATCCCGTCAAGGGCGGCGCTACAAAGATCGGCCGTCGCACAGGCGAAAACGGCAAACTCGTTCGCTACGCTAAAAAATCAGGTGAGGAGATCAAATAATGGCAAAGAAAGAAAAAGCAGCTGTAGAGCCTCAGGGCCCTACAATGGCACAGATCGGATACGTTCCTTCTCTTCAGAAGAAATACAAGGAAGAGATTGTTGCAACTCTTATGAAAGAGTTCAAGTACTCAAGTGTGATGCAGGTTCCCAAGCTCACCAAGATCACCATCAACGAAGGTGTAGGTTCTGCAACCCAGGACAAGAAGCTCGTTGAGGTCGCTCAGCAGGAGCTCACAACCATCACCGGTCAGAAAGCAGTCCAGACAGTGTCCCGCAAAGACATTTCGAACTTCAAGCTTCGTCGCGGAATGCCCATCGGAGCAAAAGTCACTCTCCGTGGCGCAAAGATGTACGAATTCCTTGAAAGACTCATCGCAGTTTCACTCCCCCGAATCAGAGACTTCAAAGGCATCGCCGAGAACTTTGACGGAAGAGGCAACTATACTCTCGGTGTCAAGGAGCAGATTATCTTCCCCGAAATCGATATCGACAAGATCACGAAAGTAATGGGTATGGAAATCACCTTCGTAACCACCGCTACCAAAGATGAAGAAGCTTACGCTCTCCTTCGTGAATTTGGTTTGCCTTTCAAAAACATCAAACATAATAACTAAGAGGTATGGCAAAAGAATCAATGAAGGCTCGCGAAGTAAAACGCGCAGCATTATGTGCCAAATTTGCAGAAAAACGCAAAGCTCTCAAAGAAGCAGGCGACTGGGCAGCTCTCGACAAACTCCCCAAGAACTCCGCTCCTTGCCGTCAGCACAACCGTTGCTCCATCACCGGTCGTCCCAAGGGCTATATGCGTGAATTCGGCATCAGCCGCATCCAGTTCCGTGAGATGGCTTCTCAGGGCCTCATCCCGGGTGTCAAGAAGGCAAGTTGGTAGAATACACCTATAATAATATAATATTAACCATTGGATATCGGGCGTCGCGACAGGCTTTTTCCGAGTGACGCCGGGATTCACAAAAAATTCAAGAAAAAATGACTGATCCAATTGCAGATTATCTGACAAGAGTTCGCAATGCGTATCTCGCAGGTCACAAGACCGTAGAGGTTCCCGCATCGAAGATGAAAGTCGAGATCACCCGTATTCTTCACGAGAAGGGTTACATCCTGGCTTACAAGGTAGTTGAAGGCACTCCCTGCAACACCATCAAGATGGCTCTCAAGTATCATCCCGATACAAAGAAAGCTGCCATCAAGAAAATTGAAAGAGTCAGCACTCCCGGTCTGAGACGCTACACAGACGTGGACAACATGCCGCGCGTTCTCAACGGACTCGGAATTGCCATCCTCTCCACATCAAAAGGCATCATCACTGACAAAGAGGCCAAGGATCTCAACGTCGGTGGCGAGGTGATTTGCTACGTTTACTAATTAGTTAACAATTAAAATTTAAGAATAATGTCAAGAATTGGAAAATTGCCTGTAAACCTTCCTGCTGGCGTCACCGTAACAATAAGTGACGACAACACGGTAACGGTTAAAGGCCCTCACGGCACATTGTCTCAGAAAGTCAATGAGAACATCAAAGTTGCCGTTGACGGGAGCGTTCTTACCGTAACACGTCCGAACGACGAGAAAGAAAACCGCTCTATGCACGGTCTCTACCGCGCTCTCATCCACAATATGGTTGTAGGTGTTTCAGAGCAGTTCACTATTCAGCAGGAGTTCGTCGGCGTAGGTTACCGCGTAGAAGTAAACGGACAGATCGTTACTTTGTACCTCGGTTACTCACACGACATTCAGTTCCAGCTTCCCAAGGAAGTTTCGGCTGAAGCACCTGCTGTCAAGAAGGGTCAGAACCCTGTACTCATTTTGAAGAGCGCAGACAAACAGCTTCTCGGTATGGTAGCTGCCAAAATCCGCTCAATGCGTAAACCTGAACCTTACAAGGGCAAGGGTATCAAGTTCGTCGGTGAACAGCTTCGTCGCAAGGCTGGTAAGTCAGCTGCTGCTAAATAATAGGAGATTAAGTTATGGCATTGACTAAAACAGAAAGAAGACAGAGAATCCACTACCGCATCCGCAAGATCGTCAACGGTACTGCAGAGCGCCCCAGAATGGTAGTGTTCAGAAGCAACAAGCAGATCTATGTTCAGGTAGTTGACGATACAAAGGGCATCACCCTCGTATCAGCTTCCTCAAACGAAAAAGCTCTTGTCGAGCAGTGCAAAGGCAAGACCGGCGTTGAGGCTGCGGCTATCGTTGGAAAGGCAATTGCCGAGAAGGCAGCTGCCAAAGGAATCACCACAGTCGCTTTCGACCGTGGAGGTTATCTCTATCACGGAAGAGTTAAAAGTTTGGCTGACGCCGCTCGCGAGGGTGGCCTTAAATTCTAAGAGCTATGGCAGATATCAATGTAAAGAAAGTAAAAACCACTGACCTCGAGCTTAAAGACAGACTCGTTGCTGTTCAGAGAGTTACCAAGGTTACAAAAGGTGGACGTCACTTCAGCTTCGCAGCCATCGTCGTCGTAGGCGACGAAAATGGTGTCGTAGGCTATGGCCTTGGAAAGGCAAACGAAGTAACTACCGCAATATCAAAAGGTATTGAAGATGCAAAGAAGAATCTCGTAAGAATTCCTCTGAGCAAGAAAACTATTCCTCACGAGCAGGAAGCCAAGTTCGGCGGTGCACGCGTATTTATGAAACCCGCAGCTCCCGGTACAGGAGTGAAAGCCGGTGGTGCAATGCGTGCAGTGTTCGAGTCTGTGGGCATCAGCGATGTCCTCGCTAAATCAAAGGGAAGCTCAAACCCTCACAACTTGGTGAAAGCTACAGTTGCCGCTCTTGCTGAGATGCGTGACGCATACACAGTTGCAGGTCTCCGTGGCATTCCTATGAGCAGAGTATTTAACGGTTAGGAGGTTAAGACAATGGCAAAAGTAAAAGTAACTCAAGTTAAGAGCATAAGTGGTGCAACAGATCGTCAGATCGCCAATATGGTTTCTCTCGGAATCCACCGCATGCACCAGACTGTCGAGGTTGAACTGACCCCTGTAACCAAAGGTATGATTCAGAAAGTTCTCCACCTTGTAGAGGTTGAGGAAGTTTCAGAATAAAGCAAAGGAGGAATAAACAATGGCACTTAATAATCTTACACCTGCCAAAGGTTCTATCGGAAGAGAAAAAAGAGTTGGACGCGGCCCCGGTTCGGGTCACGGCAAAACCGCTTGCCGCGGTAGCAACGGTGCTAAGTCACGTTCGGGCTACTCAAGAAAGATCGGTTTTGAAGGCGGTCAGATGCCTATCCAGCGTCGTCTTCCCAAATTCGGATTCAAAAATCCTACAAGAGTCGAGTACAAAGCAGTCAACCTTTCTGCACTCCAGACCATCGCTGACAAGTACAACGTCACTGAAATCAACATCGACGTTCTTCGCAGCGCAGGTTATGCAGGCAAGGAAGAGCTCGTGAAGATTCTCGGTAACGGTGAGCTCACCGCCGCCCTGGATGTTACAGCCAACGCTTTCTCTGCTTCGGCTATCCAGAAAATTGAAGAGAAGGGTGGAAAAGTAACCAAACTCTAAAGATTGATTATGAAACACTTTTTTCAGACAATAGCCAACATATTCAAGATCGAGGACCTTCGCAAGCGACTCATCTATACCTTCGGGCTCATTGTGGTGTTCCGTCTCGGAAGCTACATCGTGATCCCCGGTATCGACGCTTCGCAGCTTTCCGTTCTTCAGCAGAAGACATCCGAAGGTCTGGTAGGTCTCTTGAATATGTTCTCCGGCGGAGCATTCGGCAACGCGTCCATCTTTGCGTTGGGCGTTATGCCTTATATCTCCGCTTCCATCGTGATTCAGCTTCTCGGTGTGTTCCTTCCCTCATTCCAGCGCCTCCAGCGCGAGGGTGAGAGCGGCCGCCGCAAGATGAATCAGTACACTCGCTACCTCACAATTCTTATCCTTGCGCTGCAGGGTCCCGCCTACATCGCTTCTCTCCACTCCACACTGCCTCCCGAGGCATTCGTGAGCACAATGAGCGGCGCTTGGTACGGTGCTTTCGCAACCTTGATACTTATTGGTGGTACTATGTTCGTAATGTGGTTGGGTGAGAGAATTACAGACCGCGGCATTGGTAATGGTATCTCCCTCATCATTATGGTGGGTATTATTGCACGTCTCCCTCAGGCATTGTGGCTTGAGTGCTCAGAGAAGTTCAATCAGACAACAGGCGGCGTTTTGATGCTGATTGTTGAGCTCCTTGTACTCTTCTTTGTATTCGTCGGCACAATCGCTCTGGTTCAGGCTGTAAGAAAAATCCCTGTACAGTATGCCAAACGCATTGTAGGCAACAAACAGTATGGCGGTGTCCGTCAGTACATTCCTTTGAAGATAAATGCAGCGGGCGTTATGCCCATCATCTTCGCACAGGCACTGATGATCATCCCCATTATGTTCTCCAACTTCAATGCAACAAAAGGCTTGGCAGCTGTGTTCAACAACACCAATGGCTTCTGGTATAACTTCATCTATGCCCTGATGGTGATCATCTTCACGTATTTCTACACCGCTATTACAGTGAACCCCACCAATATGGCAGAAGAGATGAAGAAAAACGGCGGTTTCATCCCCGGTTGCAAACCCGGTCGCAAGACTGCCGAATATATCGACGCCGTAATGTCCCGCATCACGCTCCCCGGCTCAATCCTTTTGGCCATCGTAGCTATCTTGCCCGCATTCGCGCGTATGCTTGGCGTCAACAACCAGTTCGCACCTTTCTATGGAGGTACATCACTCCTCATCCTTGTAGGTGTGATTCTGGATACGATGCAGCAGATCGAAAGCCATTTGCTTATGCGTCACTACGACGGTCTTATGAAGACAGGACGTCTCAAGGGCCGTTCCGGTATGTAATTCAAGTTCTTTGAGATGATAAGACTCAAGACACAGGAAGAAATCGAGATTCTGCGCGAGAACGCGTTGATGGTGTCCAAGACTCTAGCCGAAGTCGGCAGACACATCGAGCCGGGCGTCACAACAAAAGAGTTGGACGCGATTGCCGAGAGCTTCATCCGCGGCCTTGGCGCAGAACCCGGATTCCTGGGTTACGAGGGATTCCCCGCTACTTTGTGTATGTCGGTCAACGAGACTGTGGTTCACGGTTTTCCGTCGAGCTACAAACTCAAGGAAGGAGACATTGTCTCCGTGGACTGCGGCACCAAGTACAGAGGATTCTACGGCGATTCGGCCTACACTTTCCCGGTAGGGAAGGTTTCCGAGGAGACGCAGACATTGCTGGATGTCACAAAAGCGTCGCTCTACGAAGGCATCAAAAGAGCCGTAGCAGGCGCCCGCACAGGCGATATCGGGTATGCAGTGCAGTCTTATTGCGAAGCAAGAGGCTTCTCTGTCGTACGCGAGCTGGAAGGCCACGGTCTCGGCAGCAATATGCACGAGAGCCCCGGCGTTCCGAACTATGGCCGCCAGGGTCACGGAGTCAAACTCCGCGAAGGTATGGTCATCTGTATAGAGCCTATGATCAACGCCGGCCGCAAGGAAGTTTTCCTCGCAGACAACGGATGGGCTGTCATCACGGCAGACCACAAGAAGTCAGCTCATTTTGAACTGACAGTAGTTGTCCGCAAGGGTGCTCCCGAAGTCTTGTCAACTTTTGAATTTATAGAAAACAACAAATAGTCAATTTCATACAATTTATGCCAAAACAAACCGCAATAGAAAAAGAAGGAACGATAATCGAAGCTTTGTCGAACGCAATGTTCAGAGTTGAGCTCGACAACGGCCACGTAATCATCGCCCATATTTCCGGCAAGATGCGCATGCACTACATCAGAATCCTCCCCGGAGACAAGGTGAGGGTCGAGATGAGTCCGTATGACTTGACTAAAGGAAGAATTTCTTTCAGATACAAATAATCAAACTTTACTCAAATGAAAGTAAAAACATCCATAAAGAAGCGTAGTGAGGATTGTAAAATCGTTAAGCGCAAAGGTCGCTTGTATGTAATTTGCAAAAAGAATCCTAAGTTCAAAATGCGCCAGGGATAATTTTTTAATTTGTAAAACAATAAAATAAAAAATATATTATGGCACGTATAGCCGGAGTTGATTTACCAAACAACAAACGCGGAGAAGTAGGTTTGACCTATATCTTCGGAATCGGCCGCAGTTCTGCAAAAAAGATCCTCGCTGAACTTGACATCAACCCTGATATCAAGGTAAAGGACTGGAACGACGACCAGATCACAGCAATCCGCAGCAAGATTGCAAACGAATTCAAAATTGAAGGTGAACTTCGTTCATCCGTTCAAATGAACATCAAACGACTGATGGATATCGGTTGCTACCGTGGTATCCGTCACCGTCTCGGCCTTCCCGTTCGCGGCCAGAGCACCAAGAACAACGCTCGTACCCGCAAAGGACGCAAGAAGACTGTCGCTAACAAGAAGAAAGCAACTAAATAAGGGAATTGAGTTATGGCAAAGAAAACTACAACAAGCAAAAAGAGAGTTGTTAAGGTTGACGCTTTTGGTCAGGCCCATATTTCGTCCACTTTCAACAATGTCATTGTTACCATCACCAACAGCACAGGTCAGGTAATCAGCTGGTCTTCAGCTGGTAAGATGGGCTTCAGAGGTTCAAAGAAGAACACTCCTTACGCTGCGCAGGTAGCTGCCGCAGATTGCGCAAAGGTGGCTTACGACCTCGGTCTTCGCAAGATCAAGGCTTATGTCAAGGGTCCCGGTTCGGGCCGCGAGTCAGCAATCCGTTCAATCAACGGAGTAGGCATCGATGTGACTGAGATCATCGACGTGACTCCCCTTCCTCACAATGGTTGCCGCCCTAAAGGACGCCGTAGAGTATAACCCTTTAAACGATTTAGAATTATGGCAAGATACACAGGCCCCAAAACCAAGATAGCACGCAAATTCGGTGAGCCAATCTACGGTGCTGACAAATATTTCGAGAAGAGAAGCTTCCCTCCCGGACAGCACGGTTTGGCTAAAAAGCGCAAGAAAGTATCCGAGTACGGTACCCAGCTCGCTGAAAAGCAGAAAGTTAAATATATGTACGGTATCCTCGAGCGTCAGTTCAGCAAGTTCTACGACAAGGCTAACCGTATGAAAGGCCAGACAGGTGAAAACCTCATTATGCTTCTCGAGTCGCGTATCGACAACATCGTTTACCGCCTCGGCATCGCTCCTTCACGTCCTGCAGCACGTCAGCTCGTTTCACACTGCCACATCACTCTTGACGGTCAGGTTTGCAACATTCCTTCAACTGTTGTAAAACCCGGTCAGATTGTAGGTGTCCGCGAGCGTTCAAAGAGCCTCGAAGTTGTACAGGAAAGCCTCAAGAGCGCTGTCAAGTACTCCTGGCTCGAATGGGATGCAGCCAAATGCGCAGGTAAGTACGCAAGCCTGCCCGAGCGCACCGAAATTCCCGAAACAATCAATGAGCAGCTCATAGTCGAGTTGTACTCCAAGTAATAAATTCTGACTGATTATGGCAATTTTAGCATTCCAAAAGCCCGATAAGGTAATAATGCTCGACTCAACCGAGACCTTCGGACGCTTCGAGTTCCGCCCTCTGGAACCCGGTTACGGTATCACGATCGGCAACGCGTTGCGCAGAATATTATTGTCTTCGTTGGAAGGTTATGCCATCACCTCAATCAAGATCGACGGTGTTGACCACGAGTTCGACACAATCCCCGGCGTGATTGAGAGCGTTGTTGACATCATCCTCAACCTCAAGCAGGTACGCTTCAAGAAGATGATTGAGGAGTGCGACAGCGAAGTGGCAACCATAACTGTCACCGGCAAGCAGGAATTCACTGCTGAAGATATCTCAAAGAGCCTCTCTTCCTTCAAGGTCCTGAACCCCGAACTTCACATCTGCTCTATGGAGCCCACAGTGAAAATCGTTATGGAGCTCAAGATCGGCAAGGGCAGAGGTTATGTCCCCTCAACCGAGAACATCGTTGAAGGCCAGCCTATCGGCACAATCGCCATCGATTCGATCTTCACTCCCATAAAGAACGTGAAGTATGCAATCGAGCCCTGGCGTGTCGAGCAGAAGACCGACTACGAAAAGTTGAATCTTGAAATCACTACCGATGGTTCAATCCATCCCAAGGAAGCTTTGAAAGAAGCTGCAAAGATTCTGATTCACCACTTTATGCTGTTCTCAGACGAGAAGATTTCTCTCGAGACTCCCGTTGAGGTCGAGAGCAAGGAGCTTGACGAAGAGTCTCTCCGCATGCGTCATCTGCTTCTCACAAAACTCTCTGACATGGAGCTTTCGGTTCGCGCTTTGAACTGCTTGAAAGCTGCTGACATAGAGACTTTTGCAGACCTGGTTGCTCACCAGAGGAGCGAACTTATGAAGTTCCGCAACTTCGGTAAGAAATCACTCAGCGAAATAGATATGCTTGTCGAAAGACTGAAGCTGAGCTTCGGTATGGATATCACTAAGTATAACATCGAACAAAAACCTAAGAAAGATTATGAGGCATAACAGATCAATCAATCACTTGGGACGCCAGAGCGGTCACCGCAAGGCTATGCTTGCAAATATGGCATCGTCGCTCATCCTCAGCAAACAGATTGAGACCACTCTTGCAAAGGCAAAAGCTCTCCGTCAGTATGTCGAGCCGCTCATCACCAAGTCAAAAGAAGATACAACCCACTCACGCCGTATCGTTTTCAGCTATCTCAAACAGAAAGAGGCTGTCAGCGAACTCTTCAGAGTAGTCGCTCCCAAGATCGCCGATCGTCCGGGCGGATACACCCGTATCATCAAGAACGGTTTCCGCGAAGGTGACGGTGCCGATATGGCTATAATGCAGCTTGTTGACTTCGGTCCCGCAGCTGAGGCTCCCAAAGAGGCAGCAGCTCCCAAGAAGCCCGCAACCCGCCGTTCTGCAAAGAAGGCAGCAGCTCCCGCAGCAGAAGCAGCAGCCGCTGATGCTCCCGCAGCTCCCGCAGCAGAAGCTCCTGCAAAGAAGGCTCCCGCAAAGAAAGCCGCAGCTCCCAAGAGCGTAGGTAAAGTCTCTGCAAAGGCC
>R06__coassemble_600_pt1 | contig 13094 bp, 12 predicted proteins | sample R06__metabat2_high_PE_024 | metagenome-assembled genome bin R06
GTTCAGTTCTTCGGCTGGGAGCTACTCGACAGCATCAACAAGTGCCGTGCGGCCTTCGATCTTGAGTCGTAGAGTTTTCTCCAAAGGCTTGAACAAGCCCGGTGCGGAAACCTTATAATAAATGACAGCCAAACCATCGACACTTTCCGCATCGACAGAAACAATCTCATAAGAGGTCTCCGAGGAGGCCTCTTTCATTTTGCCAAGGACATATTCCGGCAGAGAAGCCATATCGGACACCGACTGCTCGATCAATGCGGCGCACGAAGGAGTGCACAAAGCGGCGGCGGAAGCAAAATCCATAGAATAATAAGCCGTCAAAAACTCGTCGGCAGCCGCCAGCGCACGCTCCTCCCTCGAAGGCCCGCAACTGACCGAGACAACCGCAGCGGCCAGACATACCATCAATATTTTTATAAACCGTTTCATCATATATCCATTTCAACCACAGTAATCCCCGACCCCCCGGCCTGCAGCGCCTCGTCGCGCAGCGATGCCACCGAAGGCACAGTGCGCAGGTACTTGCGGATTTCCTCGCGCAGCACACCGTTGCCCTTGCCGTGCAGAATCTTGACCTGCCCCACGCCCACCATTGTGGCGTCGTCGATGAAGTGCATCACAATCTCCAGAGCGTCGTTCAGGCGCTCGCCGCGGATGTCGATAGACGGCCGGAACTCCAGCTTGCGGCGGCTGATGGACTCGCTGCTGAACGACACCGCCGGGCGGAAAGTGGACCGCGTGCTTTCCTTGTACTGCGCGGCGGAGATACGCTCCACCTTTTCAAGGGGTAACTTGCTGATAATGTTGCCGATGGCAACAGATATGTTCTTGGCGGAGATTTGGGTGACCTCGCCCACCATATCGTTGTCCTTGAGGCGCACTTTGTCGCCGATTTTGAGGGGCTCGGGGGCCTTCTGTCCACGCCCGGCCGCAGAAGCCGCAGAAGCCGCAGAACCGGAACCCGCCGGACCCGCCGCAGCCCCCTGCCCCCTCCGTTCCCGCCTTTCCTTCTCCCGAGCCTTCCGCGCCAAAATCTGCTGCATCTTCCTCTCAATAGCCTCATCCTGAGCACTTTGCTTCTCCTGCTGCAGACCCTCCGCCACAGCCTTCAAAGACTCTCGCGCCTCTCGAGTACGCGTCTTTTCGGCCTGCGACTCGCGGATTTCGCGGATAGTCTGCTCCACCGCACGGTTGGCCTGGGCCACAATATCGGCGGCCTCGCGGCGAGCCTCCTCCAACACGCTCTTTTTCAGCGCTTTGACCTCTCCCAACTCCTTCTCGTACTTCTCGGTGAGCGTGTCCAGGGTCTTGTCCGTGGTGCGTATATGCGAAAGCTTCTCGTCCAGCGCCCGCTTGCTGCGTGCAATCTTGCGCAGGTTCCGCTCAATGTTGACATAGTCGCTGCCGGCGCGCTCCTCCGCGTCCTTGACCAGCGCCTCGGGCAGCCCCATCTTGCGCGCCAGTTCAAAGGCGAACGAATTGCCCGGCATCCCCTGCTCCAGCTTGAAGAGGGGCTTGATTGCCGCCCCGTCGAAGAGCATGGCGCCGTTGGCGATGCCGCTGCTGCGGTCGGCGTAGAGCTTGAGGTTGGTGTAGTGCGTGGTTATGACTCCGTAGGCGCCGATGCGCTCCAGCTGCGCAAGCACAGCCTCGGCGATAGCCCCGCCCGCCGCAGGCTCCGTCCCGCTTCCGAATTCGTCTATCAGCACCAGCGACCGCTCGGTCGCGTGCTCCACTATATCGCGCAGGTTCTTAAGGTGCGAGCTGTACGTACTGAGGTCATTTTCAAGCGATTGGTCGTCGCCTATATCTATGAAGATGTTGTCTGAGATAATCATTTCGCTCACCTCCGAAGTCGGAATGAGCATGCCCCACTGAAACATATACTGAAGCAGTCCCACAGTCTTGAGACACACGCTTTTACCTCCTGCATTCGGACCCGAAATAAGCAGAATGCGTTTCTCGGGAGTAAGCGTAAGAGTCAGTGGCACAATCTCTTTCTTCTCTCTCCGCAGCGATGCCTGAAGCAGCGGATGGCGTGCGCGGCGCAGCGTCAGGCCCCCTTCATCCGAGATTATGGGCATACCCGCAATCATATCCAGCGCCACCAGCGCCTTCGCGCGGATGAAGTCAATCTCGCCTATATATTCCGAAGAAGCAATGAGTTCCGGCAGATACGGCCTCAGGAACTCGGTGAATTCAAACAGGATACGCGCAATCTCCCTCTGCTCCTCGAACTGCAGTTCGCGGATCTGGTTGTTGAGTTCTATGACCTCGAGCGGCTCGATGAAAGCTGTCTTGCCGCTGGCCGATTCGTCATACACAACTCCCTGAATCTTCTTCTTGTTGGCAGCCGCAACCGGTATCACAATGTGTCCGTCGCGCACCGACGCTTCGGCGTCTCCCTCTATAATCCCCTCAGACTGAGCGCTTTTCAAAATGGCGGAAATCTTTCGCGACACCGACCCTTCTTTTGAACGGAGAGTCCGGCAAATCTCGGCCAAGGCATCAGAAGCAGTGTCGCGCACTTCCCCCGTCTTGTCCAGAATATTCTCGATATGACGGCTGACCTCGGGATAATACACTATGGATGAGGAGATACGGCGAAGCATAGGGTAAAGGTCGTCCTTGCACTCGCGGAAGAATGAAAGTATCCGTCTCAAAGTGTCGAGACTCGTGCGAAGACTCCTCAACGATTTCAGATCTATCGAAGTGTTTTCTGCCTGAAGAGGCAAAAGGAAAGGCTTTGTATCGAGATATCCGCCGCTGGGGAAGGAGTCCTCGAACATACAGATGAGACGCATCTCGTCGGTCAGCATCAGACGCATCATTATTTCGTCGCGGTCCCTCGAAATCTGTTCGCTCTCCACTTTGCGGGCGGCATATTCGGTGGAACATTTTCCGGCCACCTGGCCGCGAATCTTGTCAAATCCTATTTTCTGTTCCAGAAACATCCTCTACGCGTAAAATTCTTCTATTGCCAGACGCAGTTCTACAATGGAGTTCATCGTCTGGAGTTTGCCGTCTTTCACGAAACTTATCTCGCCGGTCTCTTCCGAAACCACAATCACCGCGGCGTCTGTGGCTTCGCTCATTCCTATCGCGGCCCTGTGCCGCATACCGTAGCGCGGAGGAATGTCATCGCGGTCTGTTATGGGGAGGGTGCAGCGCGCCGACACTATATGTGTGGCATCCATTATCATTGCACCGTCGTGAAGAGGAGTATTCTTGAAAAATATGTTCTCTATGAGCCTCCGGTTTATATTTGCCATTACGATATCGCCTGTCTGTATGTAAGACTCCAGCGACTCGCCGCCGCGAAGTACTATCAATGCACCCGTCTTGGTCTCACCCATTCTGTGGCAGGCACTTGTGAGTTCCTCCATCGATGAGTCTATCATCTTGCCGGACACCGAACCCTTGAAGAATCTTTTGGCCACACGGGAGTGGAACGCCGATGAACTTCTGGAGCCGAATTTAAGGAGAAACCGCCTTATCTCCGGCTGGAAGATTATGATGAGCGCAATGACTCCGACTCCCAGCAGCTGTCCAAGCAGAAACGACAGCAGCTTCATCTCGAGGGCGCGCGCCACAATCCAGATTATGTACAAGCTGAGGACACCGACAAAAATCTTGGTTGCCGAAGTCCCCCTTACTATGTTTATTATCCAATAGATGAGCCCCGCCACCAAAGCGATGTCGAGAATATCCACGAATGTTATGTCTATAAAATCGAACATATGCAATCCGTAAAGATACGAATTTTTCAAAAAAATGTAAACTTAAGGGGCCTTTTACTAACTATTGATGCCTCATTCTTGCATATTTGCCCCTTCGGGGCTAACTTGCCGGAGCTATGGAAGCCTTTTTGAGAGATTCTTTGAAGGGACTTCGGGACCTCTTCTGGCCCCGCAGGTGCTGCGTATGCGAAAGAGGTCTGGACATCGACGAGGAGGACATCTGCCCGGAGTGTTTCTCCGACATCCCCCTCACTTATTTCTGGGACTGGGACGAGAATCCCGCATTCGAAAAACTCCGTGAGAAAGCGCCCGTGAAGGCCGCCGCTTGCCTCTTTTTCTTCCACCACGGCGCCCCGTACAACCACATTATGCACAGCATAAAATATGGAGGCGGCCGCCTGCTGGGCTACAGGCTCGGTTTCATACTCGGCAGGCACCTTGCCGGAAGCGGAAGATTCGGCAGTATTGATGCAGTGACCTCCGTCCCCCTGCACCCCCTGCGCCGTTTCAAACGCGGCTACAACCAGGCCGAAGTGATTGCCAGAGGCATCGCGGCCGCAATGGGCCTTCCCTACACCGCTCACCTTCTTGTCCGCAGACGCTACACCCGCTCGCAGGCGCGCCTTGCCACAGAAGAGAAAGCCCGGAACGTGAGCGGAGCCTTCCGCCTTCGGGAGAATGAGGCAAAAAAAATGGCCGGTCTGGGGACCTGCCATATATTGCTTGTGGATGATACTCTTACTACAGGAGCCACTCTCGGGGAATGTGCTTGCGCTCTTTGCGAAAAATTCGCCGTAAGCGTCGCGGCCCTGGCCTATGCGGGCTGATTCACAATCAGAATTTCATTGCGGTCGGGATAGTCGGCTATCTTGAGTTCGATAAACAAGGTGCGGACGACGCCGCTTGTATTGGCCGGAACAAAAACCTCGACGGAAGTGGTATTGCGATCCCACTCCGAAGGATCCACAGTCACACCTTCCGTGCCCCCTGCCGAAGCAGTTATGGAAGAAACCTCCCAGGGATAATTGGAATTTACAGTAAACCAAACCTTCCCTCCTTCTGCGGGAACCTCGAGGGAATCTTCCTCACAAACTACAAACGGTTGGGCACCGACTGTGAATACCGTCTTGCTTGTTCTGTAGGCAGTGCCTATTGTTGTCTTGACCGAGAAATGAAAGGATTTTGTTGTGATCTGGTCGTTTGCAGGGACTGTAGCTGTGATTTTGGTGTCGCCGTATCCGCTTGTGGGCGAGACTGTAAGGTCGTCCGAAACGCTGGTGACCTCCCAGCTGCCGTTGGAATAGACCGTGACATCGGCAGTGCCGCCGTCAAACGGAAGTTCCTGGGAATATATGTCGAAATATGTCTTGGGGGTGGCCTCCTCGCTGCACGAAGAGAGCAGGATTGAGACTGCCGCAAAAGCCACCGGAATGATTCTTGTCAATTTCATTTTGCAAATATATTCGTTTTTTTCATAACTTAGCACCCTCTAAACAAAGGATGAAAAAGTTTTTTACAATTACCGTTCCACTCGTTGTGGCCGCAGCCCTCGCGCTGCAGTTCACATCCTGCGAGAAATACGTGCTTCCGGAGCTCTCGCTCGGTGCCGACACCCTTGTTTTCACCGCCGCCGCCGATTCCGCAACAGTTGCCGTCTCGGCCAATGTAATCTGGCAGGCCGAGCTCGAAGACTCCGGCCAGGAATGGCTGGAGACAGGTCCATCGTGGTGGGAAGGCCCCGGCGAAGCCTACATCAAGGTCGAAGACAACGGGACCGATGCCGAACGCTCGGCCAATGTCATAGTCAAGAGCGAAACCATCCGCAAGAAAATCACAGTCATTCAACAGCCAATTCAATAAGCTATGCACAACAAGTTCTTTTTCACAATAGTGGCATCGATGATAGCATTGTCGCCTGCCGCATACGCCCAGGAACAGGACCCCACTCCCGAAGAGATCATCAACTCCCATCTCGACTACCTCTGCAAATACATAGAGTTTGACGAAGTCCAGCTCTACTATGTGGATTCCACCCTCCAGTACGACATCCCCAAGCTGATGGACGAGCTCTCCGCTCTCCGCGCAGGAGGCGTCGCCAACTCCGAAGCCTATCAGGCAGTTTCGGACAAATGGATGGAAGAGATAGACAGGTCCTACCAGAGTTTCTTCACGGAAGATCAATGGGCCAGATACCTCAAGACAACATACGGCCGCGAGCGCAAGGCCCGCCAGAAACGTATGGCCAAACGTCAGCAGTAACAGCTACTTAACCTCGAATTCCGAGACCTTCATAATCGTGTGGCTGTCGTCCCAGGTGAGGAAGACGGCCACTCTTACTTTGCTGCCTGCCGCCGCGTCGGCACTTGTCTTGAAAGTCACCTTATGGGTGTAGCCCTGCTTGGCTCCGGCGGCTCTGCCCGTAATCTTCGTCCCGGGATTTTCGACACTGACAACATAGGCCGAATCCAGAGCGACTGCCGTAAGGTCATAGGAGAACGAAGCGACCCGGGCGGGTATCGAATCGACGTATGCCAACAGTTGGCGTTGTTCATCTGCGGCGACTTTGCCGGCATCTGCACCTGTCTTTGTATCCTTCAGATAAAGCACCGGCGTCCAGTCGAACGCACGGCACAGATTGACAGTCTTGCCCTCCTCGCCGTTGAAAGAAGTGAGTTTGAGTTTTATGGTGTCGCCTGCTGCGGTCACGCTGTCGAAAAACTTCACAGGATATGCACGTACGGCATTGCCCAGAGAGTCGCGGAGCATCTCGGGTGAGCCGAGTCCATAAGACACTGTAAAATACATGACTCCGGCGGAATCGGTGAATCCGAAGATCGGAATGTCGTTGTCGGCCGCTATGGGAAGTTTCTGATCCTCATAGTAGATGAAATTCCTGTCGCCGTCTTTTGTGAGGCTGTAGGCCCAGTATTCTTCCCAGTCCGCCAGATCGAGCTTTGCAGCGAGATAGACAAACTCGTCACAGTCTTTGCCGTCACGTATTGTCAGGGTCTTGCCGCTCTCAAGCAAAATGTCGTAGCCGGTCCCCGAATCGTCGTCAATTTTGGTGACAGACACGACAAATATGTTCGAATCGACACTTTGGATTATCTCCTTGTAGGCCGCTATGTTGGCGTTGATTGTGTCGCACTTGGCGGTGTAGGTGTCGTAGAGTTTCTGCGTTACAATCTGGAACACCGTGCCATCGACAAGCTCTATTGTGAGATACATTCCGTCCTTGCTCGGAACCACGCTCTTGAATATGGCCGAGCCGTCTTCTCCGACTGTGGGAGATGCAAGCACCGACCATCCGGTTTCAGACTGATATGCCGCATCCGAGAATGTATAGTACCAGGTGTTGTTCTCGACCTTGAAACGCGGTGTTATGGAATTGGCTCTCACTCTCTTTCCGGTGGAATCGTAAAGCCACTGCACCGTGCCTTTCTCCCCCTGCTGGATTGTCCAGTAGTAGTTTCCGGCATCTTCATCGTATTTGACGCCTATCACAGGTTTTTCACCGTCTGCGCCGCTGCGCAGATCAATGGAGTTGCCACTGACAAAAGTTATTTTGTATGTACCGTCTCCATTATCCTGTATGTCCTTTATATGGTCATTGTTGTCGATTGCGTTCACCAGCTCGGAGAGGGCTTTGCAGCTGCTGTTGAGAGATGACACCAGCTCCTCGATTTCAGACACTCTGCTCTGGAGCTCGGCTATATCGGCCTCAAGTTCATTGTGGCAGCTTGTCAGCATCACAAATGCCAATGCCAACGATGCGATTGTATATAGTGTTTTCCTCATAATGCTCTATCTGCTACCGTATTTGATTGTTTTGGAATAGGTCTTCATCCTTCCCTTGCCGTCCGAGACTATTATTGCCAGAGAGCTCGTGCCGGAGGTGAAGGTTGCGGGAGATGTCACGGTGATTGTACGCTCCGCCTCCGTTCCCGGACCTTCATAAGCCTTGAAATTGTCTGAAGCAACAGGCAGAATCGAGAAATCGGAAGTGCCTCCGCTGATGCTGCAGACCAGCTTGACCGTGTCTGACGCCACCATCTTGAGAGTGTCGGCCACAGCGGCATCGCCTATCTTGAACGAGACTTCGAAATCCTGATATCTCGTTATGCAATATTCATCCGAGCCATACCTTATATATACATAGTCATTCGTCACGGATATGGAATCTGTGGCGGATCCTCCCTGGACACTTGCCTGGACCTTGCTGTTGTTATAAGTCAGATATCTGAACGATGTGCCGCCGTTGTACGAAATCATCCAGTAGTACAGCGGATCGGAAGGGTCGTCGGAGTTCTTGTCTATGGCCAGCACCGGGACAACGGGGTCGGCAGCGTCGGCGCGGAATCTTTGTCCGGAGTACTTGAGCCATTGGGCGGACTCCTCTCCATAATATCTGATACACCAGTAGTAAGCGGTGTCGGAGGGGTTGTCAGGGTCCTGCTTGGCGCTTATCTCGGGCCTGTTGGTGACTTCTCCGTTATAGAAGCTGGCAGTACCGCTCTTTGAGAAAGTCATTTCGTATCCTATGGTATCGGAACCGCTGACAATCGGAGTCAGACTCTTGATATAATCCTTGGAAGCGAACGCCTTGTATATTTCAAACAACGACTCATAGTTCTTGTTGGCAGATTCGATGTCTTTCTGAAGTTGCTCGTAGGCGCTCCAGGAAGGAATCTTGACCGATGTCGAGTCTATGAGGGTGAATATTATATAGTCGGTGCTGTCCACTATCGACGAGAAACACGAAGCGGGAGTTCCTCCTGTGGCATCTCCGAATTCATAGCCTTCGTAACCCGTCTTCCAGGTGAGGCCGTCGTCGTAGGATATCTTCCATTTGCCGTCCTCGATTGCAAAGATGGGAGTGATTGAAGTGGCGGCCACAAGCGAGCCGTCCGTTGCCCTGAGATACTCAGTGTCGGTGGATGGATATTTAACTGTCCAGTAGTAGATTCCGTCTGAATTCAGCTTTACTCCGACAGTCGGGGTTTCAGCGCTGGAACCATTGTAGATGGTTATCGGAGAACTGTGGGTGAAATAGATTGTGTATCCGAGTACATTGCCGTCGGAATCCTTGTTGGTCTCCACTTTCTTCACAAAATCGTAGTCTTCTATCTTATCGATAATGGAGCTTATGGCAGACACATTGCTGTTGAGTTGTTCAACTGCGCTCTCAAGACTGCTTACACGGCGTTCAAGTACATTGAGACTGTTCTCAATCTCATCGTGACAGCCGCTCAAAACAAGCGCGGCGACGGAAAAAATCAAAATTATTCTCTTTTTCATAGTACTTGTCCTATTGAGGGTTGACCGGAGCGACCTCGAATCTTCTGATACGGGTGTTGGTGGAATTTGTTTCGGCGAATGTGGCTATGACCGTGACGGCCGCTGTTTCGGTAAGAATCTTTTGAAGCGCTATATAGCCTCCGTCGAGTGATGCCTTGACCGAAATGTTTCCTTCGGCAATGGTGACCACATCCTTGAGGGTGCCGCCGACCGGGTTGAACACCAAAGTGTCTTTTAGGGTGGTCATCGTAAACGAAGACCCGGTGATTTCCGCGCCTGTCGATTTGAGGTAGTACTGCACGGAATATTGGTGTGGCAGTTTTATTTCGGTGCCGTCGGCAAGAACCACTACAAGATAGTCTGTACCGTCTGTGACCGACTTGAATGCACTGTACTGAACGCTGTCTGCGGCAAACGACATCCCGGCCGTCGCGGCTAATTCCTTTCCTTTGCTGTCTGTAAGGAAATAAGTGGTGTCGCCGACCGCCACAGTCCAATAGAAATTGCCGTCGGACTGTTTCATCTGCACGCCCGGCACAGGGATGGTCTTTTCTCCCACACTTGCGCATATCCTGCCGCCGTCCGCATCGAGTATCCAGCTATAGGGCTCGTTTCCATATTGGCATACCCAATAGAACAGGCCGTCGAGAGTGTCTTTCTCGGCACGGATCACGGGAATAATCTCACCTTGCCAGTCCTTGATATCACAAGCCTGGCCGTTGGAAAGTTCAATATGTGTTCCTATGCTGTCTGCGCCGTCGAGTATGGCTTCGCATTTTATGACATAGACCTGCTTGGCCAGGTCGGCATCAAGAAAGGTCTTTACGGCCTTGACCTGGGCGCTGATTTGGTCCAGTTCGGAGGAAAGAGAGTCGAACGCCGATTTTTTAGGCACTTTCAGCGATGTGCCGTCGGCCATATTGAAGATCACATAATTTGTGTTGGAAGCATCCACCGACTTCACCATAGAATCCGCGTTGTCGCCGGTGGCCTTGCCGATCTGCTCGTATGTGGCTCCGCTGTCGAACGACACCCACCAGTAGCCTCCCGACATCTTCAGATAAGGCAACTTGGATACGGCCTTGACTTTGTTGCCCGAAGAATCCTTGAGATCGGTGACATCGCCGTCTCCATATTTGATTGTCCAATACAGATTCTGGCCGTCCTGTCTGAGGCCTATATATGGTATGGAACCGCTGATGCCGTCATAGATTGTGATGGGCTGGTTTTCGGCAAAATTTATTTTGTAACCCACAACCTTGCCTCCGCTCAGGACTTCAGTGACTCCTGTGATAAGGTCGTTCTGATTTATGGCATTTGCAAGGACCTGAAGCGAGACTATGTTCACGTTGATGGTCGCACAGGCCTCTTCCAAAGCATCCAGACGTTCGTTCAACGAATCTATCCGCTCCTGATATTCGTCGTGGCAGCTCTGCAGAAGCAAAGCCGTCAGGACAATGAAAAGAGCTTTCAATACTTTCTTCATATATTGCTTTTTACAAATCGTTCATTTCACTCAGCAGGGCATCGTGCTCTCTGCATATTTTCTTGTGCCACAGGCAGCTCCAAAGGGATGTGACCCTGCGCCAGCCTTCGACATAGTCATAGACCATAAAGGGCGCGGGAACCAGCGCCAGCACCGCAGGGACAGCCGCCCAAAGCGGAAGGTTGACCAGCAGCACCACAGCCCAGACCGCCAGCACCAGACTCCAGACGAACTCGAATGTGGCGCAGCGCAGGGAGTTGTTGAAGGCTCTGTCGGCGCCCTTCCAGCAGATGAACTCCGCAAGGGCCACCGGGATGCAGCTTGCAAGCGCCCACGCGGCCTCCAGAGGAGCCAGAACCGCGAGCAGAAGGGTGCCGAGGACAGCCTTGAGCCCTTTGCACCGGGTGCCGGCAACGTGAGCGCTTATCCGGGCCTTCCGGCGCGCCTGTTTGTAATTCAGCGCGCGCTCAAAGAGCCCTGCAGCATCTTCGGGACGCTCAGCGCACAGCTTTTCGAGCTTTGCGGCGGCTTCCCGGTTTGCCTCGCGGCGCTCCAGCGCCTTGGTCTCGCGGACCTGCGAACTGTAGATTTTGCAAAGTTCCCATTTGGCGTCATAGTTCTCATCGTCAGGGATATAGACTATGTTCCGCTTGATTCCCTCTCCTGTCAAAGACCTGATTTTGTTGTTGAGAGCCAAAGGAGTTTCGTCCTTCATACTCTCAATCAGGGCATTCACCTCGATGGGTTTGTCGTACTCCACCACAAGCGTGGACCTGTAGCGGAAATAATCGCCATATTCGAGCCCTACAGGCACGATATATACCTTCTTGCCTGCGCACTCTTCGACTGCACCCGTGGAAATGCGGGCAATGCCCTTGCCTATCGGCATCAGGCTGTGCATAGTGCGGTGCGTGCCCTCCGGTAAGATGCAGAAAGGAGTGGAATTGTTGAGTACTTCTATCGACTTTTTGATTGTGTCGTCTGTCTTGACCATATTCCTGATTCCGTCGCGGCGGCGGTTGATGGGAAGCATCTTCAGAAAATTGAGGATGCCCGAGAATTTGGTCGCAAATATGTCTGCACGTGCCACAAACACAAGTTTGCCCGGCAGGGTCCCGAGGATGGCAAAGGGGTCCATCAACGTGTTGCAATGGTTGGGTGCAATGATGACAGCCCCGTCCTTGGGCACATTTTCAAGGCCCCTGCACACCATCCTTCTGAACGAATGATGGATATAAGTATTTGTCAGCCAATGGATTACATTGTACCGCCAATCCTCGTCGTAAATTCTGCGTTTTCTAGCCATAACCTCGCAATTTACGACATATTTTCAAAAATTGCAAAAAAATAGGGTAGCCACACTGACAGCTACCCTATACGTAATAATGTCGTTAATCCTTACTTCACGAAAGGAGCATTCTTGAGATAGTCTGCGCTGATGCGGCAGGTCTCGAGTATGCTTCCAACGCCCGAACCTTCCATCTCAACGATGTAGCCTTTGGTGCCGGCGACATCGAAGTTGTTGAAGATTGCGTCGAAACCGACCATACCGCTCTGTCCGACTTCCTGATAGTCTTTGATATGGAGAAGTTCGAAGCGGCCGGGATATTTCTTGAAATAAGCCACGGGGCTCACGCGTCCGTACACTGCCCAGTAAACGTCCATCTGGAAGAATACATATTTGGGATCGGTGTTCTCGACCATAAAGTCGTAGATGACGGTGTCGCCGATCTTGTTGAACTCGAAGCTGTGGCTGTGATATCCGAACTTGAGGCCTTCTGCAGCGCAAAGTTTGCCTACTTCGTTGAAATAGTCGCAATATGTCTTGAGATCCTCAAGATTGTTGGGACAATCGAAGGCAGGAATCACAATATATTTCATTCCTGCAGCTTTGTGAGCGGGAATGGCTGCCTTCCACCAATCCAGCGAAGCCGAGAAGTCTTTTGCCGCGAGCTCTGCGTCGCTCAAGTTGTGACCGGTGTGTGAGGACATAACCTTCAGGCCTGCTGCCTCGACGTCTGCCTTGAACTGCTCGGGAGCAACTCCGTAGAAGTTGTGGCCGTCGAAGTTTGCAGCCTCGACATATGTGAATCCGAGTTCTGCAATCTTGGGCAGTACCTCAGCCTGATTCTGCTGATAAAGTTCGGCCGAACCTATGAGTTCGCGGATGGAGTAGAGCTGGATGCCGAACTCCTTCTTCTCTTCCTTGTTGCCGCACGATACGAGGGCCAGAAGTGAAGCCATGATGAATATCGCTTTTTTCATACTATTCGAAGAGTTTTACGCGGATGTTGCGATAGTACACGACATCACCGTGATCCTGGAATCCGATGTAACCTTCGTGGTTCTCGCCGCCGCAATTGTTGAGAAGTTCGAATGCGAGAGGCCAAGCTTCCTGGCTGAACTTGCTTGCCTGGAGCATTTCTGTCCAGCGGGGAGTCCAGAGGTGATATTCAACTACATTCTCGCCATTCTGGCTGTGGACTACAGTGCCCTGGAATACCATGATTCCGCCTGTGCGAAGATTACTGAGACCTTCCTCGATTATCTCGAGACGGTTTGTCATAAAT
>R06__coassemble_662_pt1 | contig 12437 bp, 10 predicted proteins | sample R06__metabat2_high_PE_024 | metagenome-assembled genome bin R06
CCTTGTAGCCATACCCTGCGACCAGAGGTATGGAGTGGAGGAGATGAAACGAATCATAGAAATAATATATAAATAACTCAATATGAAAGTTGTACTTATCGGTGGCAGGGGAACAGCCATAGTAATCGCCGACCAGATTTATGATGCCCATCAGCGTTTCGGTATGGATATAGAAGTCTTGGGACTCGCGCTTGATGACCATTCAGGTTGAGATGAAATCAGCGGTTACCCTATTCTTTGCGACATCAAAGATGCGTATAAGAAATATGAGAAATACGAAGATGTAAAATTTATCTATCAGCTCTACCGTCCTGATGTAATGAGGGAACGTACCCAGATACTTACGGATTTGAATATCCCGGCTGAGAAATTCTGCAACTTCATTCATCCTTCCGTTATGCTGGCTAAATCTGCCAAGATAGGTTATGGCAACGTACTTCTGGCGAATGTTGTTGTAAATTGCAATGCCGTTGTCGGAAATTTCAATACCGTCAATTCCGGAACTCTTCTTGGCCACGATATAACAATAGGAAATAACAACTATTTCGCCGGTCAGGTATGTGTCGGCAGCGGTCTTTCCATAGGTAATGAAAACTTTATAGGCTTGAACACATCCATCCGTAATGGTATCACTATCGGCAATAACAATGTTGTAGGAATGGCCTCCAACATTACCAAAAGCGTAGAGAACAACTGTGTTCTCTATGGCAATCCAGCTGTCATCAAGCCACAACTTAATCACATAATCCGATAATAAGCGAATTAGTTCTTCTCAAATAATGAAACAATCCGTATTAGGCCTGTATTACGAGGATTTTGAGGTCGGGAGCGAGATAAAGCACGCGCTTTCCAAAACAATCTTCGAGAGTGACAACAACTTCTTCAGTCTGATGACGATGAACCATCATCCGGTTCATACCAATGCAGACTATGCCGGTCAGAACCAGCATGGCAAAATTTTGGTGGTTGGAACACTTGTTTTCTCGCTCGCTGTGGGCATCACAGTGCCTGACGTGAGCGGAAAGGCTATCGCAAACCTAGACTACGAGTGCATCAAGCACCTCGGTCCCGTGTTTATAGGTGACACCATCTATGTCCGCACAAAGGTTCTCGACAAACGAGAGTCCAAGTCCAAAAATGACCGTGGCATCATCTACGTGGAGTCTATTGCCTACAATCAGAAGGGTGAGGATGTGCTGCTGTTCCGTCGTCACGTGTTGGTCAAGAAAGCGAATATAAACTAACAAAATCACAATATGAACGAGAATTACCTTATGCGCAGTTTGATGTTTGTGCCGGCCCACAATCAGAAACTGCTCGACAGTTCCGTTAGAAGAGATGCAGATGTCCTTCTGCTCGACATTGAGGATTCAGTGCCTGTCTTTGACAAGCAGATTGCCCGCGACAACATCAAGGCATTCGTACAGAGAAACGACCTGAATGGCAAACTCATATTCCCGCGTGTCAACGACCGCGAGAGTGGCGAACTCTTGAAGGATTTGACACAGCTCACTATCGAAGGCGTTCACGGATTTATGTATCCGAAGGCTACAAAAGGCGAGGATATCTATTTCCTTGACAAGCTCCTCGAAACCATTGAGTATGAGAAGCATCTGCCAATCGGAACATTTAAGATAATTCCGCTCATCGAGACTGCTGGAGCCGTTGTCAACATCAAGGATATCTGTACCGCCTGCCACCGCGTGGTTGCAGTCGCTTTCGGATGCGAAGACTATGTGACCGACATCTGTGGCAGACACGACCTTGAAGGCCAGAGCATCTTCTATGCCCGCAATGCCATTGTTAATGCCGCCAGATTTGCCGGTATCGCTCCAATTGACACCGTTCATATCCGTGTTCACGACCTTGAGGATTTGGAGAAAAATCTTATTGTGTCCAAAAACCTTGGCTTCGAGGGTATGCTTATCCTCCACCCGAAGGAGTTGCCACTTTGCCATCAGTATTATTCTCCTTCAGAGGAAGAAGTGGCTTGGGCAAAGGAAATGGTGAAGCTCAACGGAGATGCCATAGCCGAAGGCAAAGGAGTAGCCGTCAAGGACGGCAAATTCATAGGCCCCCCGATGCTCAAAATGGCCGAGAAGATTTTGGCAAAGCACAAAAAACAAAAGAGCCGGTCGTGAAATCGGCTCTTTGTTTATTTATTCTTAATCTTGCGATTAGAAGCGGAAACCTATGCGGAGTTGTGGATAGGCGAAGGCGCGGATGTTGTGGTTGTAGGCGTAGTAGGGGTTCTGGCCCATCACCTGAAGGTGGATGAGGCTGTACTGGTATGCTACGGGTGCAACCTGGATTCCGAGGATGAGGTTCTCGGTTGCCGAGAAGTCAACACCGAAATTCATCGCTGCTACGAATCCGAGGGCCTGACCTGCGCGGTTGCTGCGGAATTCCTCAGCGCTGGCGTATTTGAGGTCGGTTGCTTCAGCGTCAACGACGTTGAGGTCGCTTTCGACTGTCTGGCCTGTGTAGGGATAGTAGCTGCCTATGCGTGCAATCTTGAACTGACCATAGAGGCCCAGGAAGGGATTCACTCTCGGAGCTCTCTTGATGTGGAAGTAGTAGTCCACACCGAGATTTGCGATGCCGCTGTGGGTGCTCACGCCGAGAATGGCTTTCTGGGAGTAGATGCCGTCAATGCCGACGTTGTTCTCCACATAGCTGGGATCGAAGGAACCGTCTGCAGCGGAAGCATTGGTGATGTCCACTGAAGTACCTTCCTCGTAGTCCTTGCTGGGCTGGAGATTCATACTGTATGCACCGCCGAAGCTCAATGCCCAGTGCTCGTTGAAGAAGTACTTGGCGTTGATGCCCGCGATGTTGCAGATTGTGTTGGCGTTGAGGCTGCCTACATTGAGGACATAGGTTGCGAGGTCGGCGCTTGTGTAGGCGTTGCCCTGGCCGTCCACCATCTCGAGGGTTTCGGCGTTGCTTCCGATGCCGATGGCGGTGCCGTCCTCAGCGGGGAGGAGGTAGTAGAGTCCGCTTGCATCGTTGAAGAACTGGCCCTGTCCGAGAGTAAGGGACACTTCCCATTGCCCTTTTTTAGGTCCGAAAGCACATTCACAACTCTCCTTAGGCTGTGCCACAGCGGGCACAACCATAAGGACAGTGAGAATAAGTATGCTTAATCTTTTCAACATTTTCTGTTGGGTTTCAGATTAATTTCTGGGATTAATTATTTAGTGTAAGTTGCAACGAGAGTCTCGTAGAGGTTGCGGTAGTACTCAACCATTGCTGCGAGGTCTTCGACGTCGAGAGCGAGTTTTTCAACTTTTTCAGCTGCGAGTTCGTATGCCAATGCGTTAGCATCTGCACCTGCCTCGATTGCTGCGATGACTTTCTCGCAGTCTGCGATTTTTTCTTCGGCGTCCTTAATATCGCCCTCGAGCTCCTTGATAGCCTCTTCAACTTTGTCGAATTCCTGCCACTCTTCAGTATCCATGTTGTAAGCTGCTTCCCAAACTGCCTTGTTGGTGTTGATAAGGTCAGTCAGGTATTCAATCATTTCCTGACCTTCCTCTTCGATCTTGTCAGCTTCGGCTACGAGTTCGGCGTATTCGCCTGCGTACTCGTTAGCCCATTTCTCCTGGAGACCGCCGAGGACCTTTCCGGCTTTGTTGTACCATTTACCGTCTACGGTATAGGCTTTGTCAAAGTTCTCGCACTCTTTGAGGAAATCGCCGTTTTTGTCAACTCCGAGGAGTTCAGCGAGAGCTGCGTTGTACTCTTCTGAACCTTCACCTGCTGCAATTACTGCTGCTTCGAAGTCCTTCTCGATCTGAGCTACTGCTGCTTCGAAATCTTCGAGGATCTTGGTGTTGGCTGCGTAGTTCTTAGCGAGGTCGGCTTCGTAGATTGCATTGATCAGCTGGCCGTAGAGGGTAATTTTGCCGTTTACGTAGAAAATGGTTTCTGCTTCACCAACGGTGTCTTCCCACTGTTCGTCCCATTGGGTCTTGAAGGTATTCCATCTGTCGTCGGTTGCGTAAATTTTACCATCCTCACCGACTTTGTACACGATGAAGTCGTCTCCGTTTTCACCTTCAATTGTGGCTCTGGTTCTGTGGAAGGTCAGTGCTTTCAGTGCACTTGCCATAGTCGTCTCGTCCCACTCGGTATAGTTGCCTTCACCGCCGTAGAATATGTCGCGCTGGTTGTAGTATTTCAGCTTCAACTTGTCAACAACCTTCTTAGCGTTAACTGCATAGCCTTGCCAGCTAGCAGTCTTGGCAGTAGAGAGAGAGTCAACAGCATTTTTGTCAGCAGCCATCTTTGCCACGAGGTCTTTTGTAGCGGCTTTCATAGCAGCTGTAACGTTGTACCACTGCAGAGTATCAGATATTACAACTTCCTTGGCGTAAACTATAGAAGCACCTTTGTCGTATCTGCTCTTAACAATCGCACTCAAGTTGCCAGGAATAGCGAAGTCGGTACCTGCAAAGCCAGCGCTGTTATCCTTTATAGTTTCAGTATATTCGTTGTTACCCTTAACTATATTGAAAATTCTGTTGATAGCACTCGTTTTGTCGCCTGCTGTATAAACAGTGTCTGCGGGAACACCTTCGCCTGTCTTACCTCTAAAGTAACCGTTAGCATATATAGCCCAAACTTTTCCACTCTCAGATGCTGCAGTTTCCACGAACCCGTCATAGTCGAGGTCTGCGAAAGCAATCTTTACTTCTTTAGGTTTCCCGGTAGCAGTCTCGAACTCGTAATAGTACTTCAAACTATCCTGGTGGCCAAGATAAGCTGCCTGTGCTACACCCAGCTTCTTGGCAGCGTCCACAAACTTCACGGTGTCGTCTTTTGTAAGATTTGTCTTGGTCATATTGTTGACAGCAGTAATGAAGCCTTCAACAGCATCTACATATTCTGAAGAAGCTTTTCTGATAGCAGTCAGCTGTGCATCAGTGTCCTGCTTTAACTCTTTGAGCTTGTTAACCCAGTTGGTAGAGTCACCCTGGAATTTCTTGAGGCTGTCTTCCTGTGCTTTGAGGCCGGCTGCTGCGAGGTCGGATTTGTCGAAACCTTTGGCGAGGAGAGCCTGGATTGCGTTGTAGGTGGAGTCGAGTTCTTTAGCCTTCTTTACGAGAGCGTCTTTTTCTTTTCCTTCTTTAGCGTTGTCAACTACAACGAGGTCACGTTTGAGAACTTCCACCATACCTTCCAAGCCGGCTTTCTTGTCGCCGTCTCCGTAGATATAGTCGTGGAGTTTCTCAACGAGTTCTTCCATCTCGTCGATATCCTCGCTTGATACGGGACCCACCTCGAGTCCTTTTTCACCCATCTGTATGGTGTCTTCCCAGTTTACTATAGACTTGAGAGTTTTCCACAAAGCTTCATTGCCGGTGCCTTCAATGGCGTAAACCTTTGCGATATCCTTGCCGTCTTCGTCGAGGTCACCGAAGAAGAATTCGGGGCCGTCGGGCATAGCTTCTGCGTAAGCTTTCCAAGCTGCGTTGTAGCTCTTTACGGCCTCGTCCCAGTTGGTAGCTTCCCAGAGTGCTACTGCTGAAACTGCTTCAACGATTTCAGCTTTGATGGCTACGGTGTCCGCTGCGTACTCTTCGATTACTGCTGCTACAGCTTCTGCGCTGGTCTGGAGAGCTTCGATAGATTTCTGTGTTTCAGCAATCTCTTTCTCGTAACCTGCGATCTCAGCCTGCTGATCTTCGATCTGTACTTCGCCACTCTTGTAAGCTTCGTTATAGAGGTCTGCAACAGCTTTGTTGTATTTCTCTACTGCTTCCAAATATTTTTCTGCAGCGTTTGTATAAGAATTGTAAGCTGCCTGGATAGCTTCCTTCTCAGCGTCAGTCATCTGTGCAGCTGCGACTTCGATTTCGTTCTCGAGTTTTTCGAGAGCCTGAACTGCTTCGAGAAGTTCTGCCTGAGCATTTACAGCGTCGATTTCGGCCTGAGCCTGGATTGCAGCGATTTTAGCCTCGAGTTCTGCTTTGGCTGCTTCGTTCTGAGCTTCTTTGAGTTCGTTGACGAGCTGCATGTACTGAGCCTGAGCGGCTTCCTGAGCTGCGATTGCAGTCTGGACAGCTGCCTGAGCTTTGATGAGCTCTGCAGTTGCATTCTGAACAGCTGCATCTGCTGTGCGGAGATTTGCGAGAGCCTCGAGATACTCAGCCTTAGCCTGCTGGACAGCACGCTGGCCGGTTGACTCCTGGTTCTCGATACAAGAAGTGAAAAGACTGCCGGCAGCAATCATAATCACCAGTGAGTAAATAATCTTTTTCATAAAAAAATTTGTTAAGTGTTTATTATTTATTGGTTAAACATTAAAAAATTCTATATATCACAATACAGTTTATCGCCCCAAAATTAGACAATAAATTGCAATCATCAAAATTTTTCGATGATTTTTTCAACAATTTGTTGATAAACTGTTAAAAAAATCTGGCTCTATAGTCCTTGACGTCAGCCTCGGAGGTTATGACTGTCTGCATTATGCTGCTTTGGTACTGCGCGGTGCGAAGGTCGGCGGTCTTGACGTCGGCGTCTGTGAAGAACGAGCCTTCTGCACGGTCGGCCACCTGGTACACATAGACACCATAGGTGCCTTTGACCACACCGATGGAACCTTTCGGGGCCACTGCAACTGCACCTATGAGTGCGGGATCGACTGTGACGGTGAGCGAACCGAACGACACTCCGTTGGAGTGGCTGACGGTGGTGCCCAGACTCTCGGCTACGGCCTCGAGGGAGGTCTGACCCTCTACCTTGGCTTTGACTTCGGCGTATTTGGCTTCAACTGCTTTCTCGGCGTAGAGGATGTCCTGAATCTGGGAGGCTACATCCTGGACGGTGGCGGTGCCTTCTTTGTGCACACCGGTGAGGGCGGCTACAAAGTAGTATTTGTTGTCAACGGAGATGACATCGGAAACGCTGCCTTTTTTGGTCTTCTTGTCGAAGATCCAGCGGACGAGCTCGCGCGCGTTTTCGGCTACGCCTACGCGGCGGTTGGACTCGCGCATATTATTTATAGGTATAACGGGAAGATTGTTGGCGGAAACATAGGCCGAGAATTTGTCGTAGGAACCGTCTGAGGCGTCGGCAAGGGCTGCGGCCTGCATCTGGAAATCACGATAGGTGGCGGCTGAGGCGAGGACGTTCTTGACCAGGGTGGCCATTTGGTATTTGAGGACGGGTTTGGTCTTCTCCGAAACGAAGAGGACGAAATTGGCCTGCGAGGTGCTGCTCTTTACGACAGTGGCTTTGGAGTCGAGGCTGAATACGGGAGCGAAGTCGGACATCTTGTTGGCAGCGACAATCTCCTGGGTGAGCCAGCCGAGCTCCTGGAATTCTTCTGTGACAGCGCCTTTTTTGAGGACTACTTTGCAGAGGGAATCGGCCTTCTGGGTGTCTGCATAAGGGAAGGCTGCGAAGAATACGTGGACGGAGTCGGACATCAGCTGAGTGTCGGCGATGCGGGCTGCCATAAAGGAGTTCTCCTCGACGTGGACTGCGCTTGTGCCTTTGACGGCGCCGGAGATGAGGTCGGCGATTTCGGCTACGGATTCGAGCTGCGAAGGTTTATAGTAATAGGTGTCGAATTTCTGGTCGGAATTGATGGTGACGAAATTCTTGAGATTGTCGGCGGTCTGGAATTCTTCGTAGAGGGCGTCGAACTCTTCGCGGGTGGCGGAGACATCTTCTGCCGAAGGAACTACCTCCCACATAACGTATTCGAAGTCGCGGGTTGCGGGCTGCTGCATAAGATGCTTGTGCTCTTTGTAGTAGGCGCGGATTTCGTCGGAAGTGACTTTGATTGAGGAATCGCGGGCGAAACCGGGAGTCACGGAAATGTAGTCAACGTCTGCGGTGGAGTTGCCTTCTGCAATGGCGCGGGATTTCTCGACGGCATTTTTGAGGGATGTGGCAGAGATGAGGGATGAATACTTGGTGTAGAGCTGGTTGGAATAGATGCTCTCTTCGAGGAAATCGTAGTATTTGGCAGAATAGCCGCTCTCGTCGGAGTCGATGGACTGGACGAAATTGATGAAGGTCTCACGGCTGAAGTTGCCGTTTTGGTCGAGGAACATAGGCTGACCATAGAGAACGGGGGAAATCTGCGAACCCTGGGTGAGGTCGAGGAGCTCGGCGTCGGAGACTGCGAGGCCTGCGGACTCAGCTTTGGGGAAGAAGACCTCACGGTCGAAAATCTTCTGCCAAGCGGCATCGCGGAGCTGGCTCTGGGCCTGCTCTGAAGAAGGGTTCTGGCCGAGAATCTCGGCAATTTTGGTGATGTTGTCAACCTCCTGGTAGAAATCCTGGTAGGAGATGGACTCACCGGCCATCTTGCCGACCTGGTTGTCTGAGGAGAGCATACGGGAAGCTGAGGCGAGGGTCTGAGGGTCAAGGATGAACGACAGAAGCGCCACAGCGATGAGGATTGAGATCAGGATACCGAATTTGACACGGATCTTTTCTAGTACCGCCATTTTTTGTGTTAAGTTTTAGTTATTAATTTTTGTTTGCTTTTTTCTTACGGTTCTGCCCCATTTTAGGACAGAATGCAAAAGTAGACAAAAATCTGATATTAGATGCAGGAAAGGTGGGAAATGTTGAGTCAATTTTTAGAAAAATTGGGCCCAAGAACATTTACGGTGTCGAGATAGACGTCGGCGGAGTCGCGCTGGAGGGTCCAGGCGTCGAAGGGGTGGAGGATGGTGGTGTTGCGGGCGCGTTCGTCGGAAGTCATTCCGTAGCCCTGCATAAGGCCGCTGTAGGAGGTCATCTTGACATAGCAGTCGGTGTAGATCTGCTTTTCTTCGCGGTTCCAGTAGAGAGTGTCGGTGGTCATCTCTTCTCCTTTGAGATGATTGACGATGTGGACATCGCCGTAGGCGCACCAGCTTTCGGCGCCCTTGGCGGTGTTGTGGCGGGCTTCGGCGGAGGTTATGGTGGTCTCGAGCTCGCCTTCGGGGGTGTAGGCGTTGACGCGGAAGCCTCCGGTGTAAAGTTCGTAGGAGTACCTGACGGAGTCTTTTTCGAAGTTGAAGCGCTGCATCAGGGGGGAGGTCATACGCATCGAGGCCTGGGAGTTGTCGGTCTGGAGGACCGAGAGGTCGTGGAGGACCTGGACGGGGGTCACCGAGAAATCGAAGTCTTCGGCGGGGGTGGATTTACAGGATGATACGATTATAGCCGCTACTGACGCAGCGGCTATAATATATCGTATATCCTTTAAGGGCTTCATTATTTGCTGGTACGGACGGTGGTGTGCTCGACCATTCCGCCGCAGGAGACGGTGTAGGAGTTGCCGTCAACTACGTCGTACATAAAGGCATCGGCCTGCTGGGGGAAGTATTTGCGGTACTGGGCGATGAGGCCGTTGGCATCTTCTTCGAGAGTGGAGTCCGCTGCTTTGGCTTTCTGGAGATAATCGACTGCAACCCAGAAAGGTGCGCGGGCTTCAACCTCGTTGCCGGAGCATTTCTGCGAACCCCAGATGGTGCCGATGAGGAGGTATGCCTTGCCTTTGAGAGCCTCGCTCATTTCGGCAACTTCCTTGGCTTTGGCTACAGCTGCGGCGTTCTTGCCGGCTTTCTTGTAGAGGAAGGTTGCGAGCTCGAAAGTGTAGTCGGGAGCCTGGGCTGCTTCTTCGGCGGAGAGCAGGCTGATGGATTTTTCGAGAGCCTCTGCCGCCTTGTCGTTCTCCTCGCGCGAAGCGTAGAGTTTGTAGAGAGCGTAAGTGGAGGTAGCAGAAGGATTTATGGCGTTGAGAGACTCGACTGCCTTGAGGAAGAGCTCGGTGTTCATACATTCGCTCTTGGAGAGCATCTTGACCATAGAGTTGAGGAGAACCTCGTTTGTGGGGTCGGCTTCGTAGCGGGGAGTGTAGAGGGCGATGAGGTTGTCGCAGGATGCAACTCCGCTCTCGATGAAGACAGACTCGAAGTCCTGTTTTGCTCCGACAATCTCGCCGAGTTTGGGTGAGCCCTGGTTGGCGGCTATTTTCTCGTCGAGGACGGAAACGAAGCGGGTGTAGTTGTTCATAAGGTCGTCGCCCGACATCTCGCCGTTCTTGTACATTTCGACTGCTGCCTGGAGCTGTTTGACATAAACTGCGGGGCTGGCTGCTGAGCCGATGCGCTCGATGATTGCTGTAAGTTCGCTATAGACGCGGTTGTAGTCCTTGGGGAAGTAGTTTATGACGTTGAGAGCCTTGTTGTCGAGAGATTTGGCGGCGTTCTTGGGGAAGTACTGGGCGCGGGTCTCGGCGAGCTGGAGGAGCTGCTCCACCAATGATTTGACTTTCTCGGGGTCGTTGGATTGGGCTGCTTTGTGTATCTGATTGCCTACGAGGGTCTGGCCGTGGAGGAAGAGGTTCTGGCTTGCGGTGGGAGGGCAGACGGACATTGCCTTGACCCAGAAGCCGTATGCTTCGTCGTAGTTTTTCTGTTTGTAGAGTTCCTGATAGTAGGAAAGATTCTTGACGCACTCTGCGCTGTCGGCTCCGAAACGGCCCTGAGCCATTGCGGGGAGGACGGCGGCGACTGCCAGCACGATGAGGGTGAGTTTTTTCATTGTTATAGGGTTTTTATTGTTATTATTTTTCTATTGATAGAAGCTCTTGAGGAACCAGATGTCGTGGAGCTGGAAGGAGAGGTTGAAGACGATGTAGCGCTCGCGGATGAGATTGTCTTCGAGAGTGCCTCTCTGGCCTATGTCCACGCTGAAGGCCACTGCGTTGTAGTAGCGGAAGACAGGGAAGCTGGCGCCGAAGGTGAGGCCGGTCGAGGAGACCTGCCGGCCGTTGAGACTCATATAGGAGTTGTCGCGATAGACGCCGGCGCGGTAGGAGACGTGCTTCATATAGTAGCGGGCGTCGTAGTAGTTGGGGGTGTATTCGATGCCGAAGCGGTAGGAGGAGGCTTTGGTGGAAGAGTAGCCCACGCCGGGAGTGTTTTCGAAACCTACGTCGGTCCAGTCGCTGAAGGTGGCGTCGAGATTGAAGCGCCAGGTGTCGGCTATGTTGTAGTTGAGGGCAACTCCAAGCTGGGAAGGAATGTGGAAGCCCTTGATGTTGCCTTTGTCGTATTTGATGGTGTCGGTGGAGGAGGAACTCTCGCCATAGGCGTAGCGGGTGCGGTAGCCTTTGATGTCGTTGCCGAGGGAATATGTGGCGCCGATGGTCAGGGCGGAGACCTTGCCGATGGGCTGCTCGTACTGGAGGCCGAATTTGACTCCGAAGCCGCTCATAACGTAGCTCCAGCCGGTGGTGACTGTGCGATAGACACTTTTGGTGTTGTAGCTGGCGAGGCTGTAGCGCTCGAGGCTGCCGAAATAGTGGGAGACTTCGGCTCCGAGGCTGAGGCGGTCCCAAAGGGTGACTCCGGCGCCGATGTAGCCGCGGTAGAGGGTGCCCTGGCCGGTTTTGTAGTAGCGGATGTCGCCCACCTCGGAGACAAGTTGGTCGTCTGTCTCGTAGGCCAGGAAATCGTAGTCAACGGAGCTGAAGGGCTCGATGCCGATTTTGAAGGCGGAGTGGTGGTAGATGGGGAACGAGGCCACTATGTGGTGCATATTGAAGGTGTTGTGGGCGCTGGTGACATCGCCTTCGGCCTGGCTGCCGAGCGAGGTGGCGGCGTTGCCGGCGAAAAGGGTGTTGATGTTCTCGATGCCGAAGTCCATCATAAAGGAGCGGGGCTCGCGGGCGGTGACTGCGGCGGGGTTGAGGGTGTTGATGACACGGACGTTGCGGTCGGCGATGCCGGTGCCGCCCATAGCGGCGTTGTAGGCTGTGCCGGGCTGGTTGATGAGGCCGATGCCGAAGAGGGAATAGGGGGAATAGCCGTTGCCGGCGACTATTTCCTGGGCGCGGGCCCCGGGAGCCGTGATGGCTGCCAGCAGGAGCGCAATGGATAGATATTTTAAAGACTTCCTTAACATTATAGGTCGTAAAACTTGCAAATGTAAGAAAAATCAAACATTATACCAAAAAGAGCTTTATAGCTTTTAATGCATCGTCCACAGAATTTATGTTTTTGGCCTTTATGTGGAGCTTGCCGGAGGTCTCCTCGAGCTGGAACTGGCGGAGTTTTGAGAGCCTTTGGAGGATGTTCATAAAGGTGTCGCCGGCGAAGAAGGGGTGATTGCGGTCGGATACGAAATAGGCGGTCATCCGGCTGTTTTTCAGGACTATACGCTCCAGGCCGAGCTGCTGGGCCGCGAGGCGGAGGCTTACTATCGACATCAGTTCTTCGCTCTGGCGGGGGATGGGTGCGCCGAAGCGGTCGGCCAGGCGGTCGCGGAAGGTTTGGAGGTCGTGCTCCGTCTGGATGTTGTCGAGTTCGCGGTAGAGGCGGATTTTTTCTGACGGCACGTTTACGTAGGTGTCGGGGATTAGGACTTCCAGGTCGGTTTCGACCGTGGTGTCGATGGAAATTCGTACACTACGCGAG
>R06__coassemble_734_pt1 | contig 11709 bp, 8 predicted proteins | sample R06__metabat2_high_PE_024 | metagenome-assembled genome bin R06
GTAGGGCTGCTCCTTCCGTCGGTTTCCAACATATTTTTCGCCGAGATGGCCAGCGTCATCATTTCCGAGCTCCACTCCAACGGCTATACGGCCATCGTGATGGATATGATGGAGAATCCCGACAACCTTATGCGTTCGCTCAAGGCCCTCCTCGCGCACAATGTCGAGGGCATAATCGTCTCTCCCTGCGGAGATTCGCCCGTTCTTCTGGAAAAGGTCGCCGAGAACATTCCCGTAGTCCTTATAGACCGCTATTTCCCCGATTCCTGGCTCCCTTATGTCACAACCGACAATTTCAAGGGAGGAATGGACGGCACTGCCGAACTCATACGCTTCGGGCATAAAAAAATCACCTGTATCCAGGGACCCCTCAATTCAGAGGCCAATCTGGAGCGCGTGCGCGGTTATAAAGAGGCTATGCGCGCCGAAGGTCTGGAAAATTTCATAGATGTGACCGGCTCCGAATTTTCGATAGATAACGGATATCTCAAGACCAAAATCCTTCTTGCCCGCCCGGACAGGCCCACAGCCATCTTCGCCCTGAGCAATATGATTTTTTTCGGTGCGATGAAGGCCATCCGCGAAGCAAGGCTCAGGATTCCCGACGACATTTCAGTGGTGTCGTTCGACGACTATGTGTTTCTGGACTATCTCACGCCGCCCATCACCCGCGTTGGCCAGCCTGTGCACGAAATGGCGTCCCTGGCCACCAAAATGCTTTTGGACAGGCTTGGGGGCGGCAGCGGAGCGAACTCCAAGATAAAGCTTGCGCCGTCTATTGTCGGCGGCAAGTCGGTCAGGGTTGCAGAATGAATTTGTGGGTTTTGCTGTAATCGTGGTTCACGCACACGGTTGCGGTCTGCTTCGTGAGATTGTAAACCACAGACCACTGGGTCTTGCTCTTGCTCTTTTCGCCCTCTTCCTTGTGGACGTCGCAAAGCAGCGACATCGCTTCTTCTTCGGTGAGAACGCCTCCCTTTGCTTCAAGTGTGCCGCGTATCTTGCCCAGCCTGTCGTCGAGCGAGCCGATATGCTGCCATCCGGGGCTCAGGAAGTGGTTTGTGACAGAACTCTCGTCCAGGACATTCATCACCCAGGGGCTGTCGCTTTCCGGGCCGTCGCGCTTGACATATTCGATGACTGCGCTCCTGCCGGTGGCGTCGGCGACAAGGAAATGGTAGTTGCTGAAATTGCCTTCCTTGCGGTCTTTCTGCTCGCCGTCGGCGAAAAAATTGTAGTGCGACAGCATTTCGAGAGCTTCGCCAACGCTCGAGGCACGGTCGAGGAGCATCCGCATCATCACGGAAGTCATTATGCTGTGCTTGCCTTCTTCGTACTGTCTGGCGCAATCGTCAGCGACAACCACGAGCACGGAGACCGAGAATCCCTTCTCGTTCATTCCGTCCATCTGCATAAGCGGAGCGGCGGCAAGCATAGAGAGGTCGGTCTTGCCGTCTGAAAGGGCCCGCGCATCGAGTCCGACGAAGTTCATCGACACCATACTCAAGGACTTGTAGGCATTCTCGGGAGATGTGCGCAGCATTATGTTGGCTCCGTCCCGGAAGCTGTAGTCGAAATTGCGGCCGCAGATGACATCTCCTTCGGGGGTGACCGCCTGAAATGCGGAGCAGGCCGGCTGAGGAGCCTGACTCCCTGCCTTTTGCGCCTTTGAAGGGTCCAGAAGCAGCTTTGCAACTGCGGCGCTCACCTCGGCGCGCGAAGTGAGGTCCGCATCTATGAATTCCTGGAGTTTGTAGTCCGCCACATAGTCCATAGTGTAGAGGCCGCCCTCGCCGACATCTTTCAGACTTTCGATGCTTTGCTCCTGGGCTTTTGTGGTCAGGAGTCTTGCAGGGTTGCCGCAGGCAAGAACGACGGCGGCTGCATATACATATATATATAATAGTATAGTTCTCATCGCTTACAAATTTCACGTAAAATTAATTTTTTATTGCTAAATTTACAAGTTTTTACTCACGATGCGAAATATATGAAAATAAGATTTAAAGCAAAAGTCACGGCGGTTGTAGCCTCCATTCTCGCTGCGGCGGCTGTCGGCACCAATGCTTATGCCCTTGACTATGAAAGATTTCTGAATCCGGAAGACGGCTACCGTCCGTTCGTGCGCTGGTGGTGGAACGGCGACAAGGTGGAGGCTGCGGAACTTGTCCGCGAGCTGCATCTTCTCAAGGATGCCGGCATAGGCGGCGTGGAGATCAATCCCATAAAGTTCCCCGCCAAGAGCGACCCTCTGGACAAGAAAGCGCTGAACTGGCTCAGCGACGAGTGGATAGACGCACTCAAGACTGTCTTCGACGAGTCCAAGAAGCTCGGAATGACCTGCGACCTCATTGTGGGCTCCGGCTGGCCCTTCGGGGCGGAGACCCTGCCGCGCGACCAGAGGGCTTCGGTGATGCTCACCTACGCCGTGCCTGTGGAGGGCGGACAGCTTTTCGAAACTTCCAAATTCAACATATTCAAGGCCGTTGACCCCGGGGTTACGGTCCAGAACCCCCGTCGCACCTGCGAGCTCGTGAGCGCATATCTCACCCCCGATCCCATCAGCAGCCTCGACGAAGCGATAGAAGTGACAGGCAAGTTCGAGGGCGACGTGCTCTCGATAGATGTCCCCGAGGGCAAGCACGTCTTCTACGCCCTTGTGCGCTTCGACTCCTTCGCCTGCGTCATCAACGGCGCGCCCGGCGCTGCGGGAAGCATCCTCGACCATATGAACGCCGATGCAGTGCGGGGCTATCTGAACAATATGGCAGACGCCATCGAGGCCAAGACAGGCCCGCTGTCGGGCCATCTGCGTGCTTTCTTTGTGGACAGTATGGAACTCGAGGGCAACAACTGGACAGCCGACTTCGCAGAGGAGTTCCTTCGCCGCCGCGGCTACGACCTTATGCCCTGGATGCCCTTCACTATGTTCAAGGTGGGCCGTCTGGGCGACGTCGAGAGCTTTGAATACGGCGCTGCCAAATCCCCCGAATTCGAGGAGCAGGTGAGCCGCGTGCGTTTCGACTATGAACTCACCAAGGCCGAGCTCTACCAGGAGCGATATGTCAAGACCTTCACCGAATGGTGCCGCTCCAAGGGAGTCAAATCCCGCGCGCAGGCCTACGGACGCGGTTTCTTCCAGCTGGAACCCTCGATGGAGCACGACATCCCTGAAGGCGAATCCTGGACCACCAACTGGCTGCGCCACCGCATAGGCGAGGAGATGGGCGACGAAGACTATCGCCGCGGCCGCGCATATACTATGATAAATAAATATGTATCCTCTGCAGCACACCTCACCGGAAAGAGGCTTGTGAGCGCCGAGGAGATGACCAATACCTATAAAGTATTCACCACCTCGCTGGAATTCCTCAAAGTCGGCTCCGATATGAACGCCACGGTCGGCATCACCCACTCCGTATGGCACGGCTTCAACTATTCTCCGCTCGAGGCGGAGTTCCCCGGCTGGGTGCAGTACGGCTCCTTCTACAACGAGCGCAACCCCTGGTGGCCCTACTTCCGATACCTTAACACTTATCGCGCGCGCGTGAGCAGCCTGCTCCAGAACGCCGATATGGTCACCGACATAGCCCTTCTGCCCGCCAACTACGATATGTGGACCATCACCGGCGTGCAGACTGAGCCATTTCCTCAGAAACTTCACAATCCCTTCACCTCTCTGGTGTGGGAGGCTATCCACAAGACCGGCGGCGGAGCGGACTATGTGTCGGAAAATGTTCTTCGCGACGCCACTGTATCCAAGGGTCGAATTTGCTATGGTCCAAAGAGTTATGGCACATTGATGCTTGTAGATGTGGCGGGCACGACTCCCGAGACTCTCGAAAAACTTCTGCAGTTTGTTCGCGGCGGCGGGCGGGTCTTCTGCATTGGACAGTATCCCTGCAAGTCGCTGGGTCTCAAGGACTATGTCGCGCGCGACGCTCAGATTGCCGCCACTGTTGAGGCTTTGAAGGCTTACCCCCAGAACTTCATCCTTCTGCCCAAGCCCGAGGACGGCCGCTATCTGGAGTGGTACCAGGATGTGCTGGAAAAGTACTCTATGCCCCGCACGGTGAAAGTCCTGAACCCCGACCGCTTCCTGCTCCAGAGCCGCTTCAAGGCAGACGACGGCACCGACATCTTCCTCTTCGCCAACGCGCATATGGCTGAAAGCCGCCGCACGCCGGTGGTTTTCCCCTCGAGCGTGACGGGCGGCAAGACTGCGTGGCTTTATGACGCGGACAGCGGAAGGCGCAGCAGACTCTCGTTGGACAAAGGCCGGCTGGACGTGGACCTGGGCCCTTCGCAGACCTGGATTGTGGTCTTCAACCGCGACAGGGGAGGCGAGCCCTACAAAGCTGTGCCCTCCCGCGGCACCCGCACCCTCGAGGTGAAAAGCTGGAAGCTCAGCGCCCGCCAGACAGTGCTCGACTCTACCTCCACTTTCGAAATGGCGGAACTCAAGGACCTCAAGGATGTGGCGGAGTATCAGAACTTTGCGGGCTGCGTGACCTACACCGCCACCGTCAATCTCTCCGGAGCTGTGGTTCCGCGCTACATCAATCTCGGCAAGGTGGCCGACGTCTGCGAGCTCATCGTCAACGGCACTCCCTGCGGAGTCCGGTGGTTCGGCGAGAGGACTTATGACATAGGCTCCCTGCTCCACGAAGGAGAAAACACGATTGAGGTGAAAGTCACCACCCTCGTCGGAAACTATATGCAAACACTCAAGGACAACGCCGTTGCCCAGCGCTTTATTTTCCGAAGGAATCAGCCTCTGGTAAGCGCAGGACTCATCGGCCCTGTAACACTTTATAACGAATGGGAATAAAAATTAAAATTGCGCTATCGCTGCTGCTTTGTTTTGTTGCGGCGCAGGAGCTCAGCGCAACAGATTATTACGCCGACGATTTCGGCGCAAGGCCCGACGGCCTGACTCTCAACACCGCGTCCATCCAGGCTGCCATCGACTTTGCAAGCGCTCAAGGCGGAGGCCGTGTCATCCTCGGTGCCGGCAAATACCTCTGCGGGTCAATCTATCTCAAGAAAGGAGTGGAGCTGCACCTTCAGACAGGATGCACCCTTCTGGGCTCCACCAATCCCTGGGACTACGTCAAGGATCCCTATATCAATTGGACAGCATTTCTTCTGGCAGTGAAGGCCGACAACATCGCCATTACCGGCGAGGGCGTCATCGACTGCCGCGGCTTCGAGGTGGCTGACCATATGGTGGAATACATCCACAGGGGGCTCTTCGAGGATGCCCTCAAGCTCGACCGTCCGCAGGAGGCCAACCGTCCGGAGATTATCCATTTCCGCGAATGCAAAGGCGTGACAATCAAGGATATAACCCTCAAGAATCCCGCCTGCTGGACCCAGCAGTACGAACTTTGCGAGGATCTTCTGATCGAGCGCGAGAAGGTTGACGCCAAGGCCTATTGGAACAACGACGGTCTGGATGTCGTGGACTGCCGTAATGTCGTGGTGCGCGACTGCTACATCGACGCCACCGACGACGCCTACTGCTTCAAGAGCCACCACACAGACGGCATAAGCGAGAACATCCTCGTGGAGAACTGCGTGGGCCGAAGCAGCGCCAACGGCATCAAGTTCGGAACTATGACAGTGGGCACCTTCAAGCACTTCGTCTTCAAGAATATGACCATATTCGACACCTACCGCTCGGCAATCACAGTTGCAAGCGTTGACGGCGGCATAGTGGAGGATGTGCTGGTGGACGGCCTTCGGAGCATCCATACCGGCAACCCCATATTCCTTCGCAGCGGCCTTCGCAGGGGAGATGAAAAGCGCGCCTGCCTCAAGGACATCGTGATACGCAATGTTTACGCCGAGGTGCCCTTCGACAAACCCGACGCAGGCTACAACTATGAAGGCCCCGTCGAGGATCTTCCCCGCAACGTCTGTCCGAGCAGCATCATAGGCGTGCCCGGCATCCGTATCGAGAATGTCCGTATCGAGAACGTCGAACTTGTCTATCCCGGACGTGCCAACGCGCTCTATGCCCGCCGCGGAACAACTCCCGAGGAACTCGAAGCTATCCCGGACCTTGTCAAATCCTATCCCGAGTTCTCCAACTGGAAGGAACTTCCCGCCTGGGGATTCTATGTCAGGCACGCCGACGGAGTGGTCTTCGACAATGTCACTATGCGTGTCGAGGCGGCCGACTACCGCCCTGCATTCGTGTCGGACGATGTTGACGGCCTCACTCTCAAGGGGTTGAAAGTTGTGCAGGAGAGCGCTCCTTCTGGTAAGGCACAGGTGATTACCAACAATACAAGGAATTTCAAAAAGGAGGAATAATATGAGGAAGACGATACTTACATTTGTCCTGGCTTTTGCCTGCGTCTGCAGCTTCGGCCAGCAGAAATATATGGCGACAGTTTTCGGCGCCAAGAGTGACGGCGTCACCGACAACACCGCAACCATACAGAAAGCTATAGATTTCATATCCGCCAAGGGCGGCGGAGAACTCGCGTTCTATGTAGGACGCTATCTGACAGGCGCCATCGAACTCAAGGACAATGTCACAATCTATCTTGGAGAAGGCGCTGTGCTGGTGGGTTCTACCAATATATATGCATATAATGGTGCTCCCGCTTTGATATGGAGCAAAGATGCTTCAGGGGTGGGCCTCACCGGCAAGGGTGTGGTGGAAGGCCGCTGTTGCGCTCTCTCAAAGAGCGTCGAGCAGCAGAAGGCTCGCGGCTATTTGCCCTCCGACTACGCCGTGCCCGGCCTCGTGCTCTTCGAGGGAGGCAGTTCCTCGATAGGAGAGGATGTCAAACTTGTGAAGGATACCGCAGACAAACCGCTTAATAATCAGAAGTAATATGAAAAAGACACTATCCATACTCTTTGCTGTTCTTCTGACAGTCTCACCTGCTTTTGCCAAGGAGTACTACGCTTCATCTTTCGGCATCAAGTCCAACGGCAGCACCCTCAATACACGCTCCATCCAGGCGGCTATCGATTATATCAGCGCCGAGGGCGGCGGCACCCTCACCTTCAAGGTGGGCCGCTACCTCACAGGCTCAATCCATCTCAAGGACAATGTCACGCTGAATCTCAGCGAAGGCGCCATCCTCGTGGGTTCCACCAACCCTTATGACTATGACAAAGTCGATGGCCTGCCAGCTTTTGTTATAGCCGACGGCTGCAGGAACATCGCCATCACCGGCGCAGGCGTCATCGACGGCCAGGGCCGCGTGCTTGCAGACAATTATCTCGACCAGATTGCCAAGGGCTTCATAGAGGACCGCTTTTCGCTCGGCCGTCCGTTTGTAAGGCCCCACTGCCTCTATCTGTTCAACTCCGTTAATGTCACCCTGAAGGACATCAACGTCCGTTCTTCGGGCTTTTGGACCTGCACCTGCAACTGCTGCGACGAGCTTCTTATAGACCACATCACCGTTGAGAGCCGCGCCTTCTGGAACAACGACGGCATAGACATAGTGGACTGCACCAACGCCACCGTTCAGAACTGCTTTGTGAGTTCGGCCGACGACGGCATCTGCCTCAAGAGCCATCGTGCTGGCAAGCTGTGCGACAACATTGTAATAAAGAACAATGTAATCACATCAAGCGCCAGCGCCATCAAGTTCGGCACCTTCGGAGTGGGCGGTTTCCGCAATGTCACAATCACCGACAACACAGTCTATGACACCTTCCGCAGCGCCCTGGCCATCGAGAGCGTGGACGGCGGCATAGCTGAGGATATAGTGGTTGACGGCCTTAAATCTCTCAATACTGCCAACGCCATCTATATGGTCGTGGGTCAGAGAAGAGGGGAGAAGAAGAGCACGCTTGAGAATGTCGTCATACGCAACGTCTATGCTGAAATCCCCACAGACAAGCCCGACTACGGCTACGACTACGAAGGCCCGACTATGGAAGACGAACCCCGAAATGTCTGCCCTTGCGCAATCGTGGGTCTCGAAGGCCAAAATGTTGAGAATGTGCTTCTTGAGAACGTCGAGATACGCTATCCCGGCGGCGGCGACCGTTCTTATGCCTGTGTTGAGACCAGTGAGCTGGACAAAGTTCCCGAGATGCCCGCTTCATATCCCGAATTTTCCCAGTTCAAGGAACTTCCCGCCTGGGGATTCTATATCCGCCACGCCAACTGTGTGATTTTCAAGAATGTGAAACTCAGCGCCGCTGCCAAGGACTATCGTCCCGCCGTGGTGCTCGACGATGTCTCCGATTCGGACTTCAAGGGGCTCAAGGCCACTGCGCCTTCGCTCAAAGGGAGAATCTTCGTCGCCAAAAATTGCAAGAACATAAAGAGATGAATGTAGTTTTCGATTTTGGCAAGGTCCTGGTGGACTACGATTTCGGGATATTGATGAACGAGCTTTTCGACGACCCCGCAGAGAAGGCGCGGTTCTTCGCCATAGTCTCCGACCAGAATTTCATAGACGCCTGCGACAAAGGCGATACGACTTTCGAAGATCTGGTCGAGGAAATGTCGGTCAAATACCCGCAGTGGTCGTGGCATTTCCATCAGTATCTCGAGCGCCAGCTGGAGGTCATAACCGGAGAGGTTCCGGGGATGCGCGACCTCATAATGCGGCTCAAGGGCGCCGGCTACAAAATCTACGGCCTCACCAACTGGGGCAGTTCGGTCTATGATGTAATCGAGCATTTCGACATTTTGCAACTTGTTGACTATAAGCTTATTTCGTCAGAAGAGAAATTAATCAAGCCCACGAAGGCCATCTACGACCGTTTCTGCGAAAAATTCGGTCTCAAGGCCGAAGAATGCATCTTTACCGACGACCGCGAGGTCAATGTCGAAGGAGCCCGTGCTGCAGGAATGAAAGCCATTTTGTTCAAGAATGCCGCCGACTACGAAAGGCAGCTTTCACAATACATAGATTTACCACGATGAAACGTTCGTCAATACTTCTGATTTATACCGGCGGCACAATCGGAATGCACGAGGACCCCGCCTCGCACGCTCTGGTGCCCTTCGACTTCTCGCATCGTATGAACGAAGTCCCCGAGCTTGGCAAATTCTCGGTCGATATAGATTCCTATACCTTTGATCCCCTGATAGATTCGTCCGATGTCGAACCTTCTCTCTGGCAGGACCTTGCCGGGCTTATCAAGGATAAATACGACGACTACGACGGCTTTGTCATACTCCACGGCACCGACACTATGGCCTACAGCGCTTCGGCTCTGAGCTTTATGCTCGACGGGGTGAGCAAACCCATAATCTTCACCGGCAGCCAGCTTCCCATAGGCTGGCCCCGCACAGACGGCAAGGAGAATCTCATCTCTTCTGTCGAGATTGCCGCCGCAAAAGACAATTTCGGCCGGCCGAAGGTTCCGGAAGTCTGCATATTCTTCAACTCACAGCTTCTTCGCGGCAACCGCAGCACAAAGGTCAACTCGGTGGAGTTCGACGCATTCCACTCTCCCAACTGCCCGCCTCTGGCCACCGCCGGCATCAACATCAAATACAACGACTGCATACATTTCACCTCGCAGCCGCAGCTCACCATCCATACCGAGCTCGACACACGTGTGTCGATCATAAAGATACATCCCGGCATCACCGAGCACGTCGCCCGCCATATGCTGTGCGACCCCGAAATCCGCGCCGTCATTATGGAGACCTACGGCTCCGGCAATTCCATTTCCAAGCCGTGGTTCATAGATATAATAAAGGAGGCCTGCCTCGGCGGCAAGATCATCCTTAACGTGACCCAGTGCCTCAGCGGCGAAGTCAATATGGACATCTACGCCACCGGCCGAACCCTCAAGGATGCCGGAGTCATTTCCGGCTACGATATGACAACGGAAGCCGCTCTTGCCAAGCTTTTTGTCCTGATGGGTCAGTATCCTTCGGACAATGCCGCCGTGAAGATGCGCCTCGAACAGAACCTTAAAGGAGAAATATCACATAAATAGCTTATTATGAAACACTTACTTACTTTTGTCGTACTTCTTGCCGCCGTTTCGCTGTCGGCACAGGAGAGAGAATATATCTGGCCCGATGGCAAGATGCCCGATGCCCAGCCACATCAGATTGCCGCAATGACAGACGCCGTGGCGCGTCCCGATTTCGACGCTTCCAAAAATACTGTGGCCTATCTGGACTGGTTCGAGGCTCCCGCCCCCGCCAACCGCACCGACGCCTGTATGATACTCATTTCGGGCGGCGGCTACAACAATTGCTGCGACGTGGGGCTTATCGACCTCTGGCACAAGACTTTCACGGCTATGGGCATACAGTGCGTGAACTTTGTTTACCGCACTCCCCGTCCCGAGGGGCTTCCCGTCTGGCAGACCGCCTGGGAAGACGGCCAGAGAGCTGTCAGAATGGTGCGCAGCGAGGCCGCACGCCGCGGTTTCAATCCCGAGAAGATCGGCACAATCTCGATGTCGGCGGGTTCGCATCTCGCGCTGCTGCTTGCCACAAGCTCGCAAACTCCTGCCTATCAGATGGTTGATGCTCTGGACGAGCTTCCTTGCCACATCAATTGGGCCATAGTCAACGCTCCTGCCTATGCCACCACAGACGCGGAGACCGGCATTCCCGCCAGCCGCCAGGGCTACGGAGTGGATGTTGCTCTCAGCGACTGCTTCAAATTCGACGAGCGTACCTGCCCGATGAGTCTCCACCACGGTGGCACGGATGTCTATTCGCCCAATGCTTCCACTCTCGTCTATAGGGAGTTGCGCAAGCTTGGGGTCCCTGCGGAGCTCCATCTCTATCCAGACAAGGGCCACGGCGCTTTCGGTCTTGAGCGCGGCATCGAATTTATGCGCCAGATGCAGTTTGCAGGCACTCTCGAGGAAGAAGTGGATTTGTGCTCGCGCTTCACCGAAGACGGCGCTCTCGTGGGCTACGAGAAAGAGAACATCTGGCCCGAAGGCAAGGCTCCCGACAATCAGGACAATTTCTGCGAACCCTATCTCGAATGGTTCATCCCCGAGAATCTCTCGACCAAGGCCATCCAGATAATCTACTCGGGAGGAGCCTACACCGGCAACGATCCCGACGGTTTCGAGGTTGTGCCCGCCCGCCGCTATCTCAACGCCAAAGGTATGGCAGTGGTCACTATGAAATATCGCTCGCCCCGTCCGGAGACCCTGGCCAAACATACCGCGGCTTGGGAAGATTTGCAGAGAGCCATAAAGATTGTCCGTTCCAAAGCCGCTGAGAAAGGGCTTGACCCCGGGCGCATAGGAATTATGGGTTCGTCTGCCGGCGGCCACCTCACCCTTATGGGCGTGACTTCGTCGCTGCATCAGTCCTATTGGCCTATAGATGAAATAGATAAGCAGTCGTGCTCCGTGCAGTGGGGCATAGGCATCTATCCGGCTTATGTCTTGTCGGACGGCTACAATGGCACAAACAAAGCCGGAGGCAATCTCGACGAACATATCATAGCTCCCGAATTCTCCTTCGACAAGGCAACCGCCCCGATGCTCTTCATCCACGGCGACGCTGACGGCTATTCCTCGATGGGCTCCGTGAAGGTATGGGAGAAAATGCGCGCAATGGGCATCCAGAGCGAACTTCACACCCTCGCCCTGCGCCAGCACTGTTTCCAGCGCACCGCCTCCCCCGGCACCGGCAGCTACACCTGGCTCGACCGCCTCTGGGACTTCCTCTCCGCCAAAGGGTTCAACGAATAACCTATTATACTGGGGCTCCGCCCCAAACCCCGCCGC
>R06__coassemble_736_pt1 | contig 11702 bp, 11 predicted proteins | sample R06__metabat2_high_PE_024 | metagenome-assembled genome bin R06
CGATTCAGGGAGTCTTATGATTTCAGCAAGGCTGCATTTTGCGGGGCCGGTGAATCTGGAGAGATACCGCCTGCTCGGACAAATCCAGCTGGTGAGGCCGGGGAAAGGCTCCAACCCGGGACTTATGCGGACTTTTCTGGCAGAGGATATCGCCCGCATCGGAAACGACTGCAAGGAGTGCCGCTTCACTGTGCCGGCCCCGTCTTTCTCACCTGACTATCAGATGCACTCGAGGATGCGGCTGATTGACTCGACATCGGGCTACAGGAGCCAGTATCTGAAGTGTTCGAAAGTCTTGTAAAGTATAGCTGAGTATAAGTTAGATATAAATCTAAATTATTGTGTATTAAGATTTTGCGCTATTAGGACAAAGTCTTATATTTGTGCTGGGAACTGAGGCTGCTATCAGAAAAACAGGTATGATAGTAAAGCCTTCAATAGCATACGACGAATTCTCCGGCACGGCAAAAGACGTGACCGCGAGAGTCTCCAAAGGGCGCAATGTCCTCTCTGTCCGCGCCAAGCAGAGCAAAGTCGTCACTCCCGCTCAAGCCAGTTCACGAAACAACCTCTCCAAAATCTCCCGGGCATACAAGCAGCTCTCAGATTCCCAAATAAAGGCCTGGGGGATCTTGGCAGAGCATCTCAAGGGCATCTCCACCTTCGGCGTCGCGGCCGAACTGACTCCGCACAACGCCTTCGTCCGCATCAACTCCAACCGCGAGCTGGTGGGGATGTCCCTTCTGATGAATGCCCCGGAGTACAAGAGCGACGTGCCCGAAGTGGATTACGAAGATTTCTGGGTGACGCCTACGATGATTCTGTTCACCGGCATAGAGAAGCCGCAGGATTCCTACAAGCTGTTCGTGAAGATGTCTTCCGGACAGTCCAACGGCGTGAGCAACGGCTGGTCCAAGACCGTGATAATCGCCCCCGGCATCGATGACGACTGGGGCGAGGCGAACATCACCCGCATCTACAACTCCACCATCGGCTTCGCTCCCCAGCTGGGCGACAAAGTGTTCATCGAACTCTGGTGGATGGATACCGAGACCGGTTTTGTGGGCGAGACGATGAGGCTGAAAGCTTCTGTAAAAGCTGATTCTCAGGTGGAAGGCGAGGTCTATGAACCGAGGAATGAAGCCACCCTTGACAACATTGCTACCATTGATCGAGGCGACACCATTTCCAAGTATATGCTCGAGCAGGCGGACGGATGCCCTATTATGACTGCCGATATCGAGGTCCACATTGCCGGTATCGTGTCCGGTGTTGATGGTGACCTACAGGGCCTTTCTGACACTTGGATAGCAGGCCGCTGCTACTTCACCGGTCGTGGCATCGGAGATCGAGAATACGCCATCGGTCTGTACGAGACCTACACCCAGTGGAGCAAATACTGGAAGTCGTACCAGGTCGCAGCGCGCTACGGCAAGACGGATATGGACTTCATCGCCTTCGGAACTTCCTGTATGGTCAACTTCTAATTTCACAGCCTTATGATAACGTCTATATACAATAATATCGGTATCGGGCAGGTCTCGTTTCAAGCTTATGAGAGCGAGGACCTGACCGTTCTCAACGCAAAATTTGACGTTGACCCCACCAGTGCAGCGTGGCAAGCAGCTGACGAAATTGTCTTCGAGTTCAGCTCCCTCGTGATGAACAAGTCAGCTTTGAGCCAGGTCATTATGAAGAACTCTTTCGAGGGTGAACAGTATATGAAGGGAAACCGTGGTACCGTCCTCAAGTCCTGGATCAAGGGAAACAAGTTGCATATCGAGAAGATTTCCTACTTCGATGCGTATGGTCCGCTGACTTTCTATGTCTGCTCTGCTTATGCCACCGGAGCCCAGCGCGGCCAACTGGTCAAAGACAACTACGTGACCACCGGCATAACCAATCAGCCAACCAAGTGCACCCTCGACAAGAAGTGTCTCCGTGTTACCAACGACTATGTCTTCGGGCTCTACACCTTCAAAAAATTCTACCCGAATACCGATGAGACCACCCAGCAGTTTGACATCACTGGAATGCCTACCGACGTGGATGTCTATATTCCCGTTGTGTACGCCGACGCCTACGTGGACAAGCGCGGCTCCGTCATCTCTGAAGGCCGCATCCAGAACGGTCATTTCAGCACAAACCTGCCCGAGACCTCGACCTTCTACGCCAACAGCGGAACCTTCCTGATGTTCTTTGCCGTGCGTGGCACAGTCTCCTCTGATGAATAACCCAACTACCTTAATATCAACCCTTTAATCATTTAAAATTTATGAAGTACACCCCTTCGATTGCCTTCGACGAAATGTCGGGATCAGCAAAAGGCGTTACCGCAGCCAAGGTGCGCGGTCGCAAGTACATCAGGAATCGTGGTTACGGCGGCTCCGTCAGGACCTCCGCCCAGGCTTCCGTCAAGTCCATCTTTAAGCAGCTCTCGCAGAGCTGGAAGAACCTCACCAACGCGCAGATTCTCGCGTGGAATGCGCTGGCCAACACCCAGGCCGGCAAGCACGTGCTCGGAACCTCCTCGAAGATTTCCGGCGCGAACCTCTATTCCCGCCTGAACTTCTGGATTGTCAAGTGCGGCGGCACCGCCCTCAGCACTCCTCCGACCCTCGCCGGTGTGGACGCTCCCGCCGATGCGACCGTAGTCCTCTCCGCCAGCGCGTTCACCTTCACCCTCGCGAGCATCCCCGCCGACGTGAGCAACCTCAAACTCGTCATCTGCGCTTCCGCACCTCAGGGCCAGGGCATCACCCGCGCCTACAGCAAGGCCGTCCAGATCGGTGACGTCCGCACTGTCGTTAACACCGCCATCGACATCAAGGATGATTTCATCGACGCCCACGGAGCCGCCTCCGCTTCCAGCCCCAAGGTGTTCATGAAGTATTTCTTCGTCAACACCGCCACCGGCGAGAAGTCCGGCGAGCAGATGGTTCTTGCCACCTTCTCGGCATCCTAACCAGGCCCCAACCTCAATATCCTTTTGTCCCAATTCTGCCCGGAGGGAGTGCGCAGCGATGAGCACTCCCTTTTTTCAAACCTCCTCCACGAAATGAAAGCATCACAGAACGCATACGACATCATCAAGAAATACGAGGGCCTGAGGCTCGAGGCCTACCGCTGCCCGGCAGGAGTCCTCACCATCGGCTACGGCCACACAAGAGGCGTCACCGAAGGGATGAAGATATCCTCCGAGCAGGCCGACATCTACCTTGTTACCGACATCACCGGAGCCGAAAGGTATCTGGACTCTCTGGCCCTGTCTCTCAACCAGAACCAGTTCGACGCCCTCGTCTCGCTCATATTCAACATAGGCAGCGGCAACTTCTCACGCTCCACTCTCCTCTGCAAATTGAAGGTCAATCCCCTCGATCCGACGATAGGGGACGAGTTCATGCGCTGGGTCTATGCCGGAGGCCGCATCCTGCGGGGCCTTCAGAAGCGCCGCGCCGACGAAGTCCGACTCTACATCAAATAACCTCGCCGCTATGACTACCGCCGAAATCCTCTCCTTCATAGGCACCTACATCATCCCGCTGGCCACCGCCCTCGCCGGCTGGCTTGTCGGCTCCAGAAAACGCCGCAATGACTTCCTTGGCGACCTCCAATCCTCAATCGACCTTCTATCCGCCGAGAACAAGCGCCTCCTCGAAGACATCACCACCTGCAACAAGGAAATAGTCGCCGTCCGCCGCGAGAACGAAGAACTCAAGGCCTCCGTCGACCGCCTCTGCTCCGAGAACTCCTCCCTCAAAGACGAAATCCGCCAGCTCCGCGAAAAAGTCATCCCATCCTCCAAATCCTGACCCAAGATGAAACGCCTTACCATCACCATCGCCACCTTTCTCGCCCTTCAAAGCTGCTGCCCGAAACTCTATCCGCAAAGGACAGAAGCCACCGAACACATCGTCACCGTCACAGAGACCGTCCACGACACAATCGTCCAAGTCCGTCCCGACAGCTCGGTAGTCCAGGCCCTCATCCGCTGCGACTCCACCGGCTGCGCCCGTCTCGAAGAAATCCACACCCTCAAAGAATCCGCCCGAATCCGGCAATCATTGAAGTTGGAGGACAACCTGCTCACCTCCCGCGTCAAGGTCGATTCTATGGGCATTTACCTGTCATATAAGGAAAAATTCAAGCAGGACGTCGAAGTCCGGACAGTCGAGACTGTAGTTGAAAAGAAAGTCAACTACCTCACCTGGTACCAGAAGGTCCTCGTCGCCATCGGCCTCCTCACAATCCTCATCCTCCTTCCCCTCGGCCTCTACAAACTTTCCCGCAAAATCGGCCTATAATTCACAGCTCTTCCCACCGCAGCCGCCTCCCCAAAAGGGAAACGGCTGCTCTTTTTATGTCCTCAGAGTATGCCGGAGTATGATAGACGAAAAAAGAATAAAAAAATTACACAACTCCTCACTATTGTGTAAGAAATTGTGTAAGTTTCTCGTAACCACCTGATTATCAGGCTATACCGCGGAGAGTGAGGGATTCGAACCCCCGAACCCTTTCAGGTCAACAGTTTTCAAGACTGCCGCTATCGACCACTCAGCCAACTCTCCGAATCGGGACTGCAAAGGTATATAAAATTCTGAAACTCCCCAAAATTATTTTTCATTAATTAGGTTTATATTTGTAACTAACAGTATATCAGCGTATTGCGGGGGGGGTGAAATGCGGAAATTAATTTGCTTTATCAAAAAATAATGGCTAACTTTGCGGCGTTTGAACCAAATGAAAATGAAGATTGCCAGACTCGTACTGACGATAATGCTTTTTGCAGTGTCGTTGACAGCTTCTGCCCAGAAGTTTGCCGTGTCAACCAACACTCTCGACATAATCAATCTCGGAACAATCAACCTTCAGGCGAATTATGCCGTGGCGCAGCACTGGACACTCACTCTTCAGGGCCGCTACAACAACTGGAGCTTCGGTTCCGTGGAGAAAGGCAATCCTTTCCAGAACCGCTCGCGCGGAGGCGCTCTCGGCGCACGCTACTGGTTCTGGTACACCTATTCCGGATGGTGGGTTGCGGCCAACGCCCGTTTTGACGAGTACAACCGCGGAGGTCTCTTCGGTATGACTGAGACAGAAGAGGGCAGGGCGCTCGGCGCCGGCCTCGCAGTGGGCTACAGCCGTATGCTCAGCGAGCACTGGAACCTCGACTTCGGCCTCGGAGCCTGGGCCGGCGGCACAAAATACACCACCTACGCCTGCCCGCGCTGCGGTATGCTTCTGGACCAGGGCACAAAATTCTTCGCCCTCCCTTCGCCGGACTGCCAGGTGTCGTTCGTCTATATTTTTTAAGGAGAAGCAATGCGGAAAATTCAATCATAACAATACTGCTGCTGACAGCGACACTTGCAGCGACCTCCTGCGGAGTGCAGGAGCGCCGCATCAAGCAGCTTTCCGAGGAGCAGAAGACAGTCTCGATTGTCCTGCCCGAAGAAAAACAGGTGGAGTTCCACGAGGTCAAGGACACCTACCGTCCCGCCGACACCCTCACCATTGTGGATCTTGAAGGCCATCAGAGCCTCATAATGAATGCGGTGCAGGACGAGAACGGCGAGATGGTGGCGCAGGACGTCATCCAGGCCGCAATCATCACCGCCCGATTCCGCAATGTTGCAGAGCGCAACGGCAAGGTGGAGATAGAGTTCCAGATGCAGGTTCCCCAGGAGATGATAGACAAGCAGTGGCAGCTGCGCTTCAATCCCCGTATGATCATTTCGGGCGATACTCTTGCAATAGAGGATGTCCACGTCACCGGCAGCGAATACCGCCGCGAGCAGGACAAGGGCTACCTCCGCTACCAGAAGTTCATAAACTCCATAGTCGAAGATCCCGATGCCTTCGTGGACGTCAATCAGCTTGAGAAATTCATACAGCGCAACATTCCCGACCTGTATTATTACAAGAAGGACTCTTCATACGTTTCCGATATGGAATTCGAGTCCGTATATGGCGTGGACGAGAAGGAGGCAGTCGAACACTACACCAACAAATTCCTCCGCGACCGCAACGAAAAGAAGAAGGCCAACAAGTCCAAGGTATTCCGCAAATATGTCAAGAGTCCCTATGCCGAGGGCCTGCGTCTGGATACAGTGGTCAACGCCGAAAGCGATTTCGTTTACAACTATTCGCAGACCATAGAGACCCAGCCCAAACTCCGCAAGGTCGATATACTTCTCTCGGGGACCATCTACGCGCAGAACAAGCGTCTCTACGATATGCCCCAGACCGAGCCGCTGACATTCTACATTTCGTCGCTTTCGTCGTTTGTCTCAAATCAGGAGCGCTACCTGCAGAAGACCATCTACCGCCAGCTGGAGGAGAACACCACCAGCAACATCGACTTCGCCATAGGCAAATGGATAGTCAACGACACCCTTTCGAACAACGCCGCCGAAATCGCCCGCATCAAGGGCAATCTCGCATCGCTCATAGACAACAAGGAGTTCGACCTCGACTCGATAGTGGTGACGGCATCGTCTTCGCCCGACGCCACATACTCCGGCAACGCCAATCTGTCGCGCCAGCGAAGCAACTCTGTGACAGAGTATTTCAGTAAATATTTGAAGCACTACGCCGACTCCCTTCGCAAAGCCTCCGGCATAGTCATCAACCTCGACGACACCTATCAGACGGAGAAAGCCCTCAAAGCCTCCGACATCAAGTTCATAGCGCACAACATCCCCGAGAACTGGGAGATGCTCGACGAACTCGTCAGGAACGACTTCGTGCTGGACGACGGCGACAAGGCCCAGTATTTCTCGCACTCCGGCATCTCCGATCCCGATGCGCGCGAGGCCGCGATGAAAGGCGACAGGATGTGGAAGTACTACTACGACGTGCTCTTCCCCAAGGTCCGCACCGTAAGGTTCAACTTCTACCTGCACCGCAAGGGAATGGTGGAGGAGTCGGTCCAGACCACAGTGCTCGACACCACCTATATGAACGGTGTGCAGGCCATCCGCGACCGCGACTACAAAACCGCCATCACCCTTCTGAGGCCATACAACGACTACAACACCGCAATTGCCTACTGCGCCCTGGACTACAACGCCAGCGCCTTGAGCATACTCGAAGGCCTTGAGAAGACGGCGGAAGTCAACTATATGCTCGCAGTGGTCTATTCCCGTCAGGGCAAGGACCAGCAGGCGGTGCAGTGCTACCTCAATTCCTGCAAGCAGAATCCTTCATTCGTGCACAGAGGCAACCTCGATCCCGAGATCAGCGCCCTCATCAAGCAATACGGCCTGAACAAGGAGGAAGACGAATTTGAATACAGTTTTTAATACCTATTATATATATAGATGAAGATAACACGAACGATATTATATTCAGCACTTCTGATGGCGATTGTCTCCTGCTCGGGAGAACCCTGCCAGAAATGCAAGGAGGCCGAGGAGGCACAGGCTCTCAAGAAAGTTTCTGTCTCGCTTGTGGGCGAAGCTATCAACCCCACAACCAAAGCCGTCTCCACCCTTGATCAGGAAAGCCGTGTCAACAATTGCCAGCTCTACGTGTTCTCCACGGAAGGCAAGCTCTTCAACCGTCTTGTCTCCACCGGCACCGACTTCGAGTTCTTCATCGGCAACGGCACCTATAATGTATATGCGTTCATCAATGCTCCCGAGTTCGAGATGAATCCCGCCTCGGAAGAGGAATTTCTCGAAAAATATATTCCCATTGTCGAAAATCGCGCGGACAATCTGATTATGACGGGCTATGCGCTCGAGCAAAAGATATCCGAATCAACCGACATCGAGATAGAAGTCAAGAGAATGGTTTCTAAGGTCAACTATAACGTCAGGGTTGACATCACAAACGAAGTTCTCCGCGAGCTCGATTTCAAAATCCTTTCTGTCTATATGACAAATGTGGTGGGGGAGGAACTCATCTTTGCCGACAGCCACATTCCCGCCGACAGCCTCTGGTACAACAAGCGCAACTACGAAAAATCAGCAGCCGACACGCTGCTTTACAGAGCCGTAGATGAACTTGTTCCCAACGGAGACTCGCTGCGCGCCAAATCCACTTTCTACATCTATCCCAACCTCAGCAAGGATCCCGAAGACCGCAGCGGATGGAGCCCCCGCAAGACCCGTTTTGTGGTCAAAGCCCTGATGGGCGATCAGCTATACTACTATCCCGTGACTCTTCCCAAGGTCAGAAGCAACTGTGAATACATCGTCACAATCGATATCAACAGCATCGGCTATCTCGACCCGGAAGACACCGAAGAAACTCCTATCGGATTCCATCCTACGATTGTCATAATTGGATGGTATGAAGGGGACGGAATCGACTATTCAAGATAAATTATTATAAATTAATCAATAAACAACTTTCAAACTATGAGAAAATCAATTTTTATTCTGGCTGCTGCGGCGCTGCTCGGATTTGCCTCCTGCAACGACCTTACGCCCGACTTCTCGAAAGAGGAGAAAAATTGCACAATCGCCCTCTCGGTAAAGGGTGACATTGCAACAGTGGTCACCAAGGCCGGCGGCGAAAGTCACGGACCGAGCTCCAATCCTTCAAAAACAACTGAAACTGAGTGGGATACCCTTGTAACAGACGTGCAGTATATGATTTATCGTAAAGTCAGTGATAACAACTATGTTTATTACGACAAGAAACACGATACCACCCGCATCCACACCAAATACGTCAACTGCGCTCCCGGCGACTACAGGGTTTATGCTGTCATCAACACTTTCGACATTGCCGATCACACAACTGAAGCAGACCTGAATGCCAAAATAATTCAGTTGGGCAACAACACCAGAGTGCGCAATGCCAATAGCTTCGGCGGTTTCATAATGTTCGGCCACAGCGACATCACTATCGAAGCCGGCAACAAAGATCTGCCCATACAGGTAAAACGCCATCTTGCCCGTGTAAACCTTTTGAAGATCATAAACAGAACCGAGGACAACATCAACATCAAGTTCAAGTATGCATTCCTCTCAAATGTCGTTACCAACCAGAAACTTGACGGTAGTTCTACGTCTAACTACAATGATTATTCCTGGGACAACCTTGCAGGCCGCGCAAGTGGCCAGATATTGGACTACGACCATCTCTCCTACGTACAGGACAGCCATCTTACACTTTACAAGCAACCTGATGACAGTGATACTGTAAAAGGTAAACTCATAGAACCCGGCGGGGAGTATAAATTGAATCCGGACGGACACCAAGACCTCGGCGAGATGTTCTATGGTTATCCCAATGCCTGGACTACAGATGCATTCAACACTCCTTATGAAGCAGAGTCTCCCACATACGGCAAGACTCGTCTGGTGGTTGTCTGCGCAATGCAAGATGTTTCTGAGCCTGCAGAACAAGATTATTATTTTCCAATCACTCTGGAAACCTTCGAGCGTTCCTACACCTACGACATCACCCTCACCGTTCTCGGTGTGGGTTCGGACGACCCCAACACGCTCGTCAACAAGGCCGGTATGCACTTCAGCATAGACCCTTGGCAATCCAACAACTCATACGTCGAGGAATACTAATCTTTTTCAACAAATAAACCTCTGATATGATACGCAGAACATTGATATTGGCAGTGGCGCTTCTGGCGGCATCCTGCAGTGTCTTTGAAGACCGTATGGTGTGCCCGTGCTACCTTATCGTGGATTATGCGGCTGTCAACGACGCCAATGTCCGCCCCACACAGGCGGGCAGGGTGCACAGCCTGCTCTACAATCCCGACTGCTCGGAGAACATCACCCATATGACAGTATCTTGTCCTGCGTACGACACTTTGGCCTGCACCAAGGGGGAAGCGGTCTTCTCGGCCGTCTATTCCCCCGAGTCAGTGCCGCTCAAAAGCGCGGAGAGGGTGGTGCGCTACACCGCCGGAAGCCAGGTGGATTCAATCTATGGCTGCCACGAATCACTCTCGCTTGTCAGTGAGATAGAGTACGTCAAGGTCTCTATGCACAAACAGTTCTCCACTGTGACCCTGGTGGTCAAGGAGAGCGACACGGTTGTCCGCGATGCGGACGTCACGGTCGTGGGCAACACCTGCGGCTACGACCTTGCCGACTTTACGCCCGTCAAGGGCGAATACCGCTACGCAGTGCCTTCTGACGGCTCCGAGCGCAGTTCGTTCCGCATTCCGCGCCAGGCTGACTACGAGCTTGCACTGCATATCGAGAACCCCGTTTCAGGCCTGACGGCGGACTTCCCGGTCGGGCGCTACATAGCCGACATCGGCTACGATTTCGACGTTCCCGACCTTTCCGACTTTGAAATTTATCTGGACCTTTCCTACCTTACCTTCCGCATCAAGATTATAGATTGGGACGAGGAGTTCATTGTAGATGTATTCGACTATGATTTCGATTAGAAAGATATTTCCTTTGCTTGTCCTTGCTGCCGCGTTCTCCGGCATTCTGTCCTGTCTTCAGCTGGAAGAGGACGACAGCGGCGCTCTGACCACATCCGTGACACTCGATCTCGGCATCAAGGATATCGAAGGCGAGGAAGAAACTGCTACCAAGACGTCGATTACAGCAGATACATCTGCATTGAAGAACTTCAACCTCTGGGTTTACGGTCCCGACGGGAACCTCAAGGCAACGGGCTACAACAAATACTACGACCTTACAAATAGCGCCGCTAAAAACGATACTTCGAGGAACGCCATTTTGAGCGGGCTTGTCATCGGGGCCGAGTATCAGGTCAGGGTTCTGGCCAATGTGGGGCAGGTGACTCCTCCCACAACGCGCACGGCGTGTGATGCATCTACGCAGGCCTGGAATATTCCTGACTTCACCACGCGTGGCGCAGTGCCTATGTCCTGCAAGACCTCTTTCATCGCCCAGTTGAGCAACCCCAAGGTTCACGTCAAGCTGGTGAGGCTTTTTGCAAAATATACTTTCATAATAGATCAAACTGATTTTTCTCACGGCGGATTCACTGTCACAAGTCTCAAACTCAAGAATGCGCCTTCGAAGTGCAAACCTTTTGATGACAGTAAAACAGACGGTTCGACAATTACGTCCGTTGACGGCGACTACGCAACTTCAGACGATCTGACCGGACTGACTCAAGGCAGTTCGAAGACTTTTTATCTTTACGAGAACAAACAAGGAGACGTGCTTTCCGGCAATACAAACAGTTGGCAGAAGGAGTTTGACAACTATAATACAAGCAAGAAAGCCACCCATGCCGACAAATGCTCGTATCTCGAGGTCAAGGGAACATATTCCGGACAAGGATTGACCGACGAAGTGACTTACAAAGCATATCTCGGCACAAACGCCACCTCGAATTTCGATGTGGTAAGAAATACTGCATATACGGTTACGCTTGTACTCAACGAAGAGAACGCTCTCTACAAAAACGGTTCGTGGAAGGTCACCCGCGGCACACCCGATGACCAGCGAGTGCTTTCGGTCCCAGCAACTTTGATAGTCGGTGCCAAGACTGACACAGCCAAACTTAATGTGACGGTGTCGCCCGGCAATCTTGCTATCCGGAAACCTTCCACAGATGCCACTACTTACAATGCCGCAAAACTTTCGAGCAGTCCCGCTCTTGATTCTTTTGCAGGTCCAAAGACTTTCATTCTGGAAAATACGGAGAAACTTACTCAAGACAAACAGACGACAATAACTTTCCGGACCTGGGATTGGAATGGAGATTCCGGCCGCGGAAAGCAAGCTCAATGT
>R06__coassemble_760_pt1 | contig 11468 bp, 8 predicted proteins | sample R06__metabat2_high_PE_024 | metagenome-assembled genome bin R06
TGTTGTCGGTATCAGAGCCATTGGTATTGACAGTGGTCTTGGTGGCGGAATTGTCGATGGTGGCGGTGAAGACGAGGCCCTCGCCTGCCTGAGGCTCACCCACGAACTCTTCCTTCTGGCAGGAAGCAAACATTGAAAGCGCAGCAACTGTGGCTGCAAGGATAATGCTCTTTTTCATAGTGCGTTCCTCCCGTTAAAAGTTACTGTCACCGTTCTGGTCAGAGCCCCAGCCCATATTGTTGATGCCGCCGCTATCCTGCAGAATCTGCTGCCCGACCTTCATCTGAATCACCTTGACCTGAGGCGCAAGGTACTCGCCGCTTTCTGTTTGTTCCTTCATATTTGATTATTTAATGATTATATTGGCATGACGTGATAGGCCGACGATAACAAGCGCCGTCGGGCGCTAGCGGAAGCCGGGCAGGGCTGGCCTTTGCGGGACAGCAAAGCTGGAGCGGCGGGGTTTGGGGCGGAGCCCCAGTATAGAAGTCCGTCACCCCCGACCTGTTCAGGGGTCTCACGATGAGCTATAAATGGCCCTAAATTATTGTAAATGCTTGATTTATAAGTGGTTACGCTACCCCCCCCCACGGCAGAAGACAGCGCCTCGGCAGACTGCTGCTGAGGGCAGAATTCTGCAAGAGAACCGGAAGCTGTGGAACCATAGAAATGCATATCTTCTTTTGAAACACGCAAATATAGCGATTTTATTCCATATTGTTACAAATAACGCCTCTGATTAGGCAAAGTGCCGAATCAGACGGAGGGGCTGGGCGGCGCGGGAGTTACAGATTGAGGCCGAGGGAGAGGTAGAGGCCGAGGCGGCCGGTGGGGTTGGGGCCGGACGACGCGACCGCGGGCGACGCGACCGCGGGCGACGCGGCGGCGGGCGACCAGTTGACGGCGCAGGAGACGGGGCCGACGGGGGTGTTGTAAGCGTATGCGAGGCGGGCTCCGAAGAGGGAGAGATCGCGGGCATAGGCATAGCCGCCCGAAGCGGTGACGTAGTGGCTGGAACCTATACGGACGCGGGCGTCGAGCGAAGCCGTGGCCAGCATATCGGAGTTCACGAAGCAGATGTGATTGAATCCGACGAAAGTCATCTGCTGGTCGAGATAGCGGCCCTGCTGCACTCCGCCAAGGCAGTTGGCATAGTAATACGGAAGACCTTCTCCATTCCTCACACCTCGATAGGCTCCGGAAGCTATCAGAGCAAAACGCCGGCCCATCGGGAGCACCGCCGACAGATGAGCATTCAGGGACGGAGCCATAAAATACCAGCACTCTCCGCAGACTCCAAGACTTACGCCCCGGGTCGGGAAATATATGTCGTCGCGATTGTCGAACGAGAGGTCGGCAAAAAATCTTAAAAGTTTCTCTCCTTCGTCAGAAGAATCCATAAAGGTATCTGTACGTGCCCCGAGCGACGCCTTGAACCGGCGGTCGAGAGTAGAGGCGTTCAAAGCCAGGGACAGAGTATGCTGGCGGAACACCAGCGAGCATACATTTTCCTGCGAGAACAGATTGGAATTGGAATTTCTGAAACGGTAGCCGGCGTCGAGCGAAAGCCACGGGCAGAAGCGGTAGCCGCCGGAGACCTCCCCTATCAGATTCCACGCGAGCTTGGCCCCGACATCCAGATGGAAACCGCGGGGCGCGCCCGAGTTCAGGCCGAGACGGGCGCGAATGGCCACAATCTCTTCGGAGTCGAAATAGCCGCCCAGAGAAACGGCCGTCCTGACTCCGCGCCGGGAAGGTCCGGCCTTCACGTCGCCACGCGGAACAGCCGTCCCGGAGGCAGCCTTCGAGCCGCCCAGGCCACAGCGCGCTTTGAGAGCCATCAGGGCAGAATCCTGCAAATGAGCCGCCTTGACGCCGTTTTCTATGAGGAAACGGGTGTTCTCGGCGCTGAAACTCATAGGGCCGAGATCCCCAACGCTGGGACCGATGAATATGTCTGTCGCGCGGATGCCTTCTTCCGTCTTGGGGCGCAGATACATATCGAGCCACTCGCCCGCCACGTCCACGACATTTTCAATTTCCGGCGAAGGGTCGTATTCGGGTTCTCCCAACTTCACTCCTATGACTACGTCTGCGCCCATAGCGCGGACCACGTCCACGGGATAGTTGTTGAGCATTCCGCCATCGACCATCACCTGCGAGCCGCGCCTGACGGGGTCGAAGAACAGGGGAATCGACATCGAAGCGCGGATGGCCTCGACCAAATCGCCGCTCGTGCAGACGACCTCCTTCTTGTGGACCAGATCGACCGCAACGCAGGAGAAAGGTATGGGGAGAGAATTGAAATCTATCGAATCGTGGGCCGAAGGAATGAGCCTTTCGAGCAGGGCCTCGACATTGCGCCCTTCGACAAGGCCCGAAGGCAGACGCGGGCTCAGAGGCACATTGACAAGATAAGAATCCTTGCGCCCGTCGAAATCGAGCATTATGGAACGCCAGTCCTGCGACATCATCAGCGAATCGAGCTCGGCTGCGGTGTAGCCCGAGGCATAAAGTCCGCCCATTATGGCGCCGATGCTGGCTCCGACAATATAGTCGATGGGGATGTCGTACTCCTCCAGGACCTTGAGGACTCCGATGTGGGCCGCGCCCTTGGCTCCGCCGCCGCTCAAGACAAGCCCCACGCGCGGTCTTTCCTGTGCCAAAACATTGATACACAGCAACAAAGAAAGACATAAAAGGGCTATGATGCGTTTCATACCACGGGAATTTTAGAAACTGTATCCAAGCGAGAAATACATCCCGAACTTGGTGCTGAGGTTCGACCAGTGGCCTATGACACTGATGGGTCCGAGGAACGAGTCTATGGAATATTTCAGGCCGAAACCGTAGTAGAAATCGTTGTTTTCGGTCAGAATGTTCTGCAGATCGGGAGAGTCGCCCATTATGTTGGCCATCGCCGTGAGATAGTGCTTGCCGTAGAAATTGACCTGGAGGTCGGTCCGGAGGATACCCACAATGTCCTCAACTCCATAGACGAAATTGGCTCCCACAAAAGGCAGATGGGTATAGTAGTATCTTCCGGCCTCGTAGCCGCCGACCATATTGTCGTAGTAGGAATATCCTTCCGTCTCGTTGATATTGACTCTCGCATATATCTGCGGGATGAGGGTAACCCTGCGTCCCAGAGGTATATAGACCGCAAGGTTTCCGCCGAGGTCGGTATATTGGTCGTCGGTGTCAGTGCCGCCATCGCTATAGATGCCGGCAAAGGAATACGCTCCCTCGAGCTTGAGTTCCAGGCCTTTATGCGTGAAGTAGCTTCTGTCGCGATTGTCGAACTCGAAGGATGCGAAACCGTAGAGATACCTGTCCTTGTAGAGTTTGTCGTCGTTGTCCGAATCTGATGTTATCATAGAGGAGTGACGGCAGATGTCGCCGCGCACACCGGCGTGGAAATCAGAGTTCTTGCGCTTGTGCTGCATATAGACTTCGCTGCGGTGATAGAGTTGCGACACCGAACCGCGGCGGATGCCGGTGGAATAGAAATCTATGTTGCTGTATTTGAAGTCGTAGCTCGCGTTGAGCTGCCAGAGGTTGGAGAACGCATAGCCCACGTTGGCCCTTGCGTAGGGATTGGCTCCGAGTTTGCCGCTCAAATCGAATTTCCATCCGAAGAGCTTGTGCTTGTTGAAGTTGGCGCTTATGTAAATCGAGGCCATATCTTCGGAGTCGAAGCGGAAACCTATGCCGGCCTGGTGCTTTTTCTCGGGCACGCACTTTACCTTGAGATTGTATCCGTCACTGTCAACATCTCCCGCAAGGGAATAGGTCACCTTCGAGAATGCCTGTGTCAGATAGAAATTGTCGATGAGGCGGTCGATCTCGGTGGCGTTGACATATTCTCCGGCTTCGAGCTTGCTCTTTTTCATAAGGAACGAGAGTTCCTTGGACTCTGCGCCTTCGAGAGATATCTGGCTTATATGGACAGAATCCTGCAGGATATTTGTGGATTTCTTCCTGCCCAGCTTGATGTTGGGGTTGTGGCCTCCCGCGGCGTGCTGGCTCTCGGCAAGGAGCTTCAGCATATCAATCTGCTCGTTTGCAGCATAATAGCCTATATCTAGCAGAGCCTTGACGCTTTTTTCGTCAAAAGAGAGCACTCCGAAAGACGAAGTGTTGGGACTGATGACTATGTCGGCGTCGGAGAGGCCTTCCTGATATTTGTTGCCGTTCATTATGGTGAGCATACTGCCTACCATATCTCCCAGATTCTCAACATTTTGAGTCCGGGATTTGTCGTATTTGTGAAGGTCGATGCCGATGACAATGTCCGCGCCCATTGCGCGCACAACATCGACAGGGAAGTTGTTGAGCATTCCGCCATCGACAAGGAATTTGTCATCTATCCTCACGGGAGCGAAATAGCCGGGAATGGACATCGAGGCGCGGATGGCCTGGACTATGTCGCCGCTATGGAAGACAACCTCTTCCTTTGTGTTGAGATCCACGGCCACGCAGGCGAAAGGTATGGGGAGGTTGTTGAAATCCACGTCGTCCTGATATCCCACAGTGAGCGATGTCAGCAGAGAATGGAGGTTCTGGCCCTCGACAAGCGCGGAAGGGATGTTGTTCAGAACGCCCGAAAGGCCTTTGCGGCCTCCGGTGGACGCCTGCTCGCCTTTGTGGTTGACGGCCTCGCGGGAGAACGACTCACTGTTCATAAAGGGAATCTTGATAAGGAGTTTGTCCTCGTGTTTCTTGTCCTCGAAAAAGGCCTGGCGGCGGGTGACGGCGTCCTGCATTATGAGGCTCCAGTCCACGCTGCTGACAAGGCTGTCGAGCTGGGAAGAGTTGTAGCCCACAGCGTAGAGGCCGCCCATTATCGAGCCTATACTGGTGCCGACCACGTAATCGACGGGGATGTCGAGTTCCTCGAGAAGGCGCAGAACGCCGATGTGGGCCACGCCTTTGGCTCCGCCTCCGCTCATAACCACGCCGACCTTGGGACGCTTGGCAGGCGCAGTAGTCTGAGAATCAGTGTCTTCCGCGAAAGCCACCGTCGCCGCGGAGAGCATCAGAACAAATATTGCAAGAAACCTCTTCATCACTGTTGTTTTTTGAGTCCTTTGCCTGCGAGAAGACCGCAGGCGGCCATTATGTCTTCGCCGCGCGATGCACGCAGCGTTGTTGTTATTCCTGCATTGGTGAGCCTCGACTGGAAGGCCTCGATGACCTCGCGGGGAGATGTGCGAAGCGGGCTGTCGGGGATGGAGTGGAAGCGTATGAGATTGATGCGGCACTCGAGGCCCTTGAGCAGGCGCACCAGTTCGTCGGCGTGGCGTTTGGTGTCGTTGACTCCCGCGAACATCGTGTATTCGAAACTTACGCGGCGCTGGCCGGTGAAATCGTACTGCTTGAGAAGGGCTATGATTTCGCGAAGGTCGTAGGCTTTCTGGACCGGCATAAGGGCGGCGCGTTCGTCGGGGAATGGATTGTGGAGACTCACTGCCAGGTGGCAGCGGCTTTCGTCGAGGAATTTCTTGAGATTGGGCAAAACACCTATGGTAGAGACTGTTATGCGCTTGGGACTCCAGCCAAGACCCCAGTCGGAGGTCAGGATTTCGAGGGCGCGGCTCACGGCGGGCCAGTTGTCCAGAGGCTCGCCCATACCCATAAAGACGGCGTTGGTCAGGGCCTCGGACTCGTCTATGCTGAGGAACTGCGAGATTATTTCGCCGGCCGAGAGATGGCCGTGGAATCCTCCCCTACCCGTCATACAGAAACTGCAGTTCATCTTGCAACCCGCCTGCGACGAGACACAGATGGTTGATCTGTCCTCTTCGGGGATCATCACGGTCTCAATATACTTCCCCTCATACTGCGTCGGGAAGAGGTACTTGCGGGTGCCGTCGCGCGAGGTGAAGACTTCCAGAGGTTCGACCCTCCCGACTTCGTACAACGCAGACAATTTCTCGCGCCCGGCCTTGGAGATGTTTGTCATCTCGTCGATGGAGCGGGCCCTTTTTTGGTAGAGCCACTGCGCCATCTGGCCTGCGGCGTAGCGCGGCAAACCCACCGACTCCGCCACTTGACGGAGGTCTTCCAAGGATTTGCCTAATAATTTTGTCTTCATAGTTTATGTATCAGACCCCCGAACAGGTCGGGGGTGACGGGTCGTTGGGACGGGTCGCACAACCGTTGTCAACCTATAGTTGCTCCATTGTCAAGAGCCTCAACGGGTGTGACAAACCTCATCTTGCCGTCAATCTGCTTGGCCATCAGAATCATACCTTTGGACTCTATGCCGCGGATGACCCGGGGCTGAAGGTTGGCGAGGATGCAAATCTGCTTGCCGACCATATCCTCTGGAGTGTAGTACTCGGCGATTCCGGAGACTATCACTCTCTTGTCGAGGCCTGTATCTATGGTGAGTTTCAGGAGTTTATCTGTCTTGGGCACTCTTTCTGCCTCCAATACTGTGGCGGTGCGTATATCCATCTTTTCGAAATCCTCGAAGGTGCAGGGGTCTTTTGCGGGGGCTACCTTCGGAGCGGCTGCGGCCGCTGCGGCTGCCTCTGCTGCAAGGCGGGCCTGTTTGATGGCCTCCAGGCGGTCTGTCTGCTTCTTAATCTCCTCATCCTCTATCTTGGAGAACAGGAGCTCGGCGGGGTTGAGCTGATGGCCTGCGGGCAGAAGGTCTGCACGGCCGAGCTGTTCCCAGCCAAAGGGCTCCACTGCCAAAATGCGGCAGAGCTTCTCCACGGAGAAGGGCAGGAAGGGGGCGAAGGCCACCGAAAGGTTGGCGCAGATCTGCAGCGCGGTGTTCAGGATGGCGGCGGTGCGGTCGAGGTCGGTCTTGGCCACGGCCCAGGGCTCGGTGTCGGTGAGGTATTTGTTGCCAAGGCGGGCGAGGTTCATCGCCTCCTTGAGGGCCTCGCGGAACTTGAAGTTCTCGATGTTCTCTTCGATGGCGCGGCGCAGCGCGGGGATCTGGCCCAGGACCTCGGTGTCCACGGGCTGAAGCGCGGAGGCCTGGGGCACCTTGCCGCCGAAGTACTTGTGTGTCAGCACCACAGCGCGGTTGACGAAGTTGCCGAAGATGGCCACGAGCTCGCTGTTGTGGCGGGCCTGGAAGTCCTTCCAGGTGAAGTCGTTGTCCTTGGTTTCGGGAGCGTTGGCGGTCAGGACGTAGCGCAGGGTGTCCTGCTTGCCGGGGAAGTCCACGAGATATTCGTGGAGCCACACAGCCCAGTTCTTGGAGGTCGAAATCTTTTCGCCTTCGAGGTTGAGGAACTCATTTGCAGGCACATTCTCGGGGAGGACGAAGTCGCCGTAGGCCTTGAGCATCGAGGGGAAGACGATGCAGTGGAAGACGATGTTGTCCTTGCCGATGAAGTGGATAAGGCGCGTGTCGGGGCTCTTCCACCACTGCTCCCAGGAGTCGGGCAGAAGCTCGATTGTGTTGGAAATGTAGCCGATGGGGGCGTCGAACCACACGTAGAGCACCTTGCCCTCTGCGCCCTCAACGGGCACGGGCACTCCCCAGTCGAGGTCGCGGCTCACGGCGCGGGGCTGCAGGCCTCCGTCGAGCCAGGACTTGACCTGACCGTAAACATTGCTCTTCCACTCCTTGTGGCCCTCGAGTATCCACTCGCGGAGCCAGCTTTCGTACTGCTCGAGAGGCAGATACCAGTGTTTGGTCTTCTTCTTGACGGGCACTGCGCCGCTGACCTTGGACTGGGGGTTGATGAGTTCTTCGGGGCTGAGGGTGGAGCCGCACTTTTCGCACTGGTCGCCGTACGCGCCCTCCGCACCGCACTTGGGGCAGGTGCCCACAATGTAGCGGTCGGCGAGGAACACGTTGGCCTCCGGGTCGTAGAACTGCTCGCTCTCCTTCTCGATGAACTTGCCCTCGTCGTAGAGCTTGCGGAAGAACTGCGAAGCGTTGGCGCGGTGGGTTGCGCTCGAGGTGCGCGAATATATGTCGAAGCCTATGCCGAAGTCGGCGAAGGCCTTCTTGATTATGCCGTGGTACTTGTCGACTATGTCCTGCGGGGTGCATCCTTCCTTGCGGGCGGCCATTGTCACAGGCACGCCGTGCTCGTCGCTTCCGCAGACAAAAAGAGTCTCACGCCCGCGCATTCGGAGATACCTTACATAAATGTCGGCAGGAACATAGACTCCCGCAAGGTGACCGATGTGGACAGGACCGTTGGCGTATGGCAGCGCGCACGTGATTAGATTTCTTTTGTAGTCTTTCATTGATATTTATGTTTGTTATACAGTATCTTCGTTATTGTGCCGAGACGCCCGCCCAACGCCCCTTGCCCGTCATGCCCGACCTCGTTCGGGCATCTCGTTATCAACCTGCAAATATAACTAATTTACGGGACGTTTCAATTCTTTGGAGATGGCATTCTTGATTTTGTTGAGCATCTGGAGCTGGCGGACCTTCTCGCGGAGGATGACCTCGTCTCCGCCTTTTTGCGCCGCGGCAATCTGCTTGGCGGTGGCGGTGCAGGCTTCTTCCGTGATGCGCAATTTGTAGAGCAGCACGGCCTTGGGCACCGACACGTGCAGGCGCAACTCCTCGGGCACCAGCGCCTTTTCGTATTTTTCCACGGTGATGGGGTGCAGGTTGCACATCATATCTATGGCCGTCTGCGATATGTCCTGGTTCTCGTGGAGCGAGAAGTGCTGCATCACTTTCTGCTGCATTATGGCGGGGTCTTCTGCGGGCAGCGATGCCGCGTACTCGAAATATTGGTCGTAGATATCCTTGTAGAGAGGATTGGTGAACTCTATTTCGTCGTCTGCCAGAGCCGATCTGATGTACTCGGCGGCCGAAATCTCGTCCTCGGGATTTGCGGGTTTGTCGTCGATGTCCCTTTCGAACTTCAACTTGTAGGCCCCGAATTTTATGAGATAGTAGCACAATTCCTTCTCGCAGACTGCCAGGAAGGTGTCGGAGATGGATTTGGGGAGAGCCGGTTCGTCGTAAGGGTCTCCGGGGTATGGCCCGCCTTCGAATATCGGTTCGAGGTCTTCGGGCGGAGGAGCGGACTGGGGGGCTGCGGCGGGGCGGCCGGCTTGCTGGCCTGCGGCGGGCTGCCTCATCTGCTGATACTGCGAGTAGAAGTGGCGTTTCTTGCGCCTGAGCTCGGCTATCTTCGAGAGCAGGGCTTCGGGCTTCTGCGAGAATTTCTCGGCCACCATATTGACATATTCGCCTCTGACTATGGCATCGGGAATCACCGATATGCTTTTGGTGATGTCGGCTATGACGCCCGAGCGGGCGATAGGGTCGGACGATGCCTCGCGCAGCAGGATGTCTGTCTTGAACGATATGAAGTCCTTGTTGTTCTCGTCTATAAACTCTTCTATCTCTATCCGGCTGTGGGCTTTGGCGAAACTGTCGGGGTCGTCTTCGGGAGGCAGCAGCACGACTCTCACGTTCATTCCTTCCTCGAGGATGAGGTCTATGCCCCTGAGCGCGGCCTTTATGCCGGCGGCGTCGCCGTCGTATATCACTAATATATTGGAGGTGAAGCGTTTGATGAGCCTTATCTGCTCCACGGTGAGCGATGTGCCGGACGAAGCCACGACATTCTCTATGCCCGACTGATGCATCGATATGACATCGGCGTAGCCCTCGACGAGTATGCACTGGTCGGCCTTCTGGATTGCCGTCTTGGCCTGGAATATGCCGTAGAGCGAGCGGCTCTTGACATAGATTTCGGTCTCGGGGCTGTTGACATATTTGGCTACGGTCTTGTCGCTCTTGAGAGTCCTGCCGCCGAAGGCTATCACCCTGCCGCTCAGGGAGTAAATCGGGAACATCACCCGGTCGAAGAAACGGTCGGCAAGGTCGCCGTTGTCCCTTTCGACGCAAAGTCCCGCTTTCAGGAGATACTCTTTGTTATATCCTTTTCTTATGGCGTCCTTGTGGAGTTCCTGTCCGCGCGATGCCGCATATCCCAGACCGAATTTCTTTATGGTTTCGTCCGTGAATTTTCGCTCCCTGAAATACGAGAGGCCTATGGCACGGCCTATTTCTGTGTTCCAAAGCACATCCTGATAATACTTCTGGGCGTATTCCGAAACCACCTGGAGGCTTTCGTAAGCCTTGCGGCTTGCAATCTCCTCGGGAGTCTCCTCCCTCTCCTTCACCTCTATATGATATTTGTTTGCAAGATATTTCAAGGCCTCGGCGTACGACATATGCTCGTGCTCCATTATGAACTTGACGGCGTTGCCGGCCATACCGCAGGCGAAGCATTTGAATATGCCCTTGGTGGCCGAGACGCTCATCGAAGGGTTTTTGTCCTGATGGAACGGACAGATGCCCAGATAGTTGGCTCCGCGTTTGCGAAGCGACACGAAGTCGCCGATGACTTCTTCGATTCTGACGGCGTCCAGAATCTTCTCCTTTGTTGCATTGTCTATCATAGGGCAGGCTAGTTTTGGAGAAGTCTGAGTTCTTCTTCGGTATAGAGAAGATTGTCCAGGAAATCGCTGACCGCGGGGTCGTTGCGAAGCACGAAGAGAACTGCCACGACAAGCATAAAGATTACGACAGCCACGCTGATAGAGAATATTATGGTATTGGCCAGCATCTGCCGGGACTGCTTCTTTCTGAGGGGCTCGGGCGGCGCCGATGGCTTGGGCTTCTCTATCGGCTTGGGCTTTTCGGGATGGAATCCGGGCTTGGGTGCGGGCTGCGGCTGCGGTTGCTGCGGCTGCTGTTGCGGCTGCTTCGGCGCGGGTCCGGCCTGCGGCTGGGACGGCAGGATTTCTTCCGCCTTGATGTGGATGGACTCCAGGCCTATGCCGTCGTCGTAGATCTCGGCATCGTCGTCTGCCACAAAGAAGAAGCTGTTCTTGGAGTTGGATTTGAGTTTTCCAAGGCCGGGGAGATTGCACTGACGGGTGCCCATAAGCTCGGAATTGATGCGGCTAAGGCACCATCCTATCTCTATTATCGCCTGTTTTTCAGACACTTGGAGATCTTGGGCCACCTGCTTTACAAATTCGTTGTCCTCCGAGGGTTCGACATCTTTCTTGCGGAAAGAGAGACTGCGCGAAGGAGGATTGATTGTGGAGCGATGGTCGGAGTAGCTGGCCGGGACATAGACCGCCTTGAAGGTGCCAAGATGGGGCACCTCCACCTTATCGCGCTCTGCGATAAGTTCTTTCAAGCACTTGCTGAACTGTGAAATGTCCATCCATTCACCCAAATGAAAAAGAGTGCCCGGAACAGGGCTCGAACCTGCACAACCTAAGCGGTCACTAGTCCCTGAAACTAGCGCGTCTACCAATTCCGCCATCCGGGCATTTCAAAGAAGGACTGCAAAGTTAACAATTTGTTTTGAAATCCCGCAAATTTTTTACTGTTTTATTTGCACAATGAAAATTTATTCCTACATTTGCAGTCCCGTTACGGGAAACCTTCCTCAATAGCTCAGTTGGTTAGAGCACCTGACTGTTAATCAGGGGGTCGTAGG
>R06__coassemble_763_pt1 | contig 11415 bp, 9 predicted proteins | sample R06__metabat2_high_PE_024 | metagenome-assembled genome bin R06
TTTGCACAGAGATGCCCGAACAGGTCGGGCATGACGTATTAGGCACGTCACCCACAACCGACGCCCCAAGCGCGTTACCCACGACCGACAAACCTGTTCCGTCATGCCCGACCTGTTCGGGCATCTTTTCGGCCATCTGCCGCCTGATACTATTTAGATACGCGGCGGAGTAGGAGTACACCTTGTCGGCGGAGATGCGGCGGAGCGCGAAGCGATAGCAGTCAGTGGTCTTGGAGAGTTGCGACCGCAAGATGTCCCGAGCGCGCACGGGGTTGAGGGCCTCGGGGGCGGTCTCGTCACACTCCACAGTCCGCACGGAACCGTCGGGATAGGAAGCGGTATATTTCGTATGACCTCCGGAAGTCTCGTAGTCCAGGGCGACATCCACAAGCCTTCGCGGCATATTGCTGTCGAGTTCCTTCTCGAAGGCCGCGTTGAGATTGCGCCAGCATTTCATCCCTGCCTTGACATACGAAGCGTCCTTGACACGAACAGTCTTTCCATCAGCGACTTCCACACGCATACCCACGACTTCCCCGCCGGCGGCCACAAATGAAAGTCCGTCGCCGTTGGAAATCTGCTCACGGGTGTCCAGAACCACTGTCTGACGCTTCGAATCCACACTGCTGACCTTGCCCAAATACTCTCCCAGAGCTTTGGCCGCATCGCCGCTGTTCCATTTGGATCGCTGACCATCTATAAAACAAGATGTATATCCCCGATTGAAAGTGGCGTCGGGATTGGGAGTGAAGCCACCGACGCATTCGCCGTAGGAAGCGCGGGTGAAGCCCCGTCCGCCCGACGACTCTATAAACCGGTCTATGACAGAACGATAGTGCCGCACCACATTCTTGACATAGGAAGCGTTCTTGAGCCTGCCCTCAATCTTGAAGGATGTGATTCCGGCCTCTGCAAGCTGAGCGATATGAGAGTCGAGCCGGTAGTCCTTCATCGAAAGGATGTGTTTGTCGCGGGCCAGGACCCGGCCGTGCCCGTCGTAAACATCGTAGCGCGAGCGGCAGGGCTGGGCACAACATCCGCGGTTGGCACTTCGACCCGTAAGTTCCTCACTCAGAAAGCATTGGCCGCTGTAGGACATACACAGCGCGCCGTGCACGAAAAATTCCATTTCGCAGGAAACGGCCTCGCGGATGGCGCGGATCTGCTCGAGGGACATCTGCCGCTCGAGAATTATGCGGCGGAAGCCGGCCTGCTCAAGCTCGCGCGCCCGCTCGGGGGTGCGCACCACCGCCTGGGTGGAGGCGTGGAGCTCGATTGGCGGAAGGTCGAGGCGCAAAAGGTTCATATCCTGCACTATCAGCGCATCTACACCGGCTTCGTGGTACTCCCGCACCAGGCGCCCGGCACTCTGCAGTTCGTCCTCGCGCAGAAGGGTGTTCAGGGTGGCGTAGATCCGCACTCCGAACTTGTGCGCGTAGGTGCAGAGCTGCGCAATGTCCTCTATGGGGTTGCCCGCCGCCACGCGCGCTCCGAACCTCGGCCCTGCAATATATACAGCATCGGCACCGCAATCGATTGCCGCGGTGCCGACTGTAAGGTCCTTTGCAGGAGCCAGAAGCTCAAGCCTGGTTAGTTGCATTTGAGGGTTGTGATCTGGTAGCGTGCAGCTTCACCCCATTTTGCATCCTGCGCAATCTGTTTGAAGTAGCCGCAAGCCTCGCCGTTCTCGCCTGCTGCAACAAGTGCAGTGCCGAGCTGATACATAATCTGGACTTTGTCCTTGGCCTCGGGGCTGAGTGCGAGATATGCCTTGAGGGCGTCTGCGGCGACTTTGTTCTGCTTGAGAGAAAGGGCGCTGAGACCCAGAAGTTTCTGAGCGGTTGCGTTGTCGAGATATTCGATTGAGCGCTGTGCCATTTCCATTGCGCCTTTGAGGTCTTTGGCTTTCTGAGCGGCAGCGGCTTTCTTGACATAGATGTTGGAGAGCTGTTTTGAAGCGACATCTGTCTGACCGAGTTCGAGAGCTTCTTCGAAAGTCTCGATTGCAGCGTCCATATTGCCTTCCTTGAGCTGGCTTGCACCGAGCTGGATGAAGATTTTGGGCATAATTTCGGCAACTTCTGCCTTTGCCTCTTCGTCGCCATACTGCTCTGCGATATCTTCAGCAACTTTGAATTTGGAGATTGCAGTGGTGAAATCTTTGGCTGCAACAGCTTCTTTTGCTACAGAAACATAGAGTTTGGGGAGGATTTCCTTGCACTGGTCTACGATGGCTGCGCCGTCCTCGCCGAGAGCCTCGGCGCCTGAAAGAGCCTCTTCAAAAAGTTTGATGGCCTCTGTTTTGTTTTCTGCGATTGCAGCGGCCGCGTTGTTGTAGGTTGTTGTAACTGTTTCGAGATCTTGAGCAGAAACCATTGCTGCCGAGCAAAGCACTACTGCCAATGATACCAGGATTTTTTTCATTTCTATTGTGTTTTTTTGCGTTTATATTCTGTTTTTCGCTCCCGCAGTGAGCAAATCAAACGCCAAAATTATAAAGTATTGGTTAAATTTGCAAAGATATTTTTCTTATGAAAGGTTCGGCAATAATACAGATAGGAGATTTTCTGGTCTCGTCAGAGATTGTAACTGAGTGTTTCTCTTGCGATTACGCCACTTGCAAGGGGGCTTGCTGCATAGTCGGCGACAGCGGCGCGCCGCTTCTTGAGGAAGAACTTCCGGTGCTTGAGAATGAATATGAAGCGTACAAGCCTTTTATGAGGGCCGAGGGTGTCCGACGCATAGAGGAAACCGGATTTTTCGAGGTTGACCGCGACGGAGACATCGTGACTCCGCTTCTGGGAAACTCCGAAGAGTGCGCATATACTCTCTTCGAGGAGGGCGGTAATTGCCTTTGCGCCATTGAAAGAGCCTGTATGAGAGGCAGTTGCAAGTTCAAGAAGCCCATTTCGTGCAGGCTTTACCCAGTGCGCGCCTCGCGGCTCTCAGGAGGCCTCACGGCTCTCAATCTTCACAGATGGGACATCTGCAGATGCGCCTTTGAGAAAGGACGGCGCGAAGGGGTGCGGGTTTTTGAATTCTTGCGCGGGCCGCTGACCGACGCCTATGGGGCTGAGTTCTACGAAGCTCTGGAAGCTGCCGCCAAGGCTTTCAAGTAGTCTTTGGCTTCTGAGTCGGGCAGAGTGGTCAGAGCGTTGATTGCTGCCTGCGATTCTTTCTCCAGAAAACCTTTTGCATACTCTATTCCGCCGTATTGGTGCACCAGTTCTATGGCCTCTTTAGATATTTCAGAGACCCCCGAACAGGTCGGGGGTGACGTGTTCGGCCCGTCGGCCACGAGTGACGGAATTACGCACGTCATGCCCGACCTGTTCGGGCATCTCTCTTTGACTTTCTTTAGAAAATCTCTCGAAACCTTCTTGGGAGCGTTGGCGATGAAACCCAGGAGAGGAAGCGTAATCTTCTTCTCGGCGATATCCTGCCCGTAGGGTTTGCCGGTGCTAAGTCCGGGCGAATAGTCAAAAATGTCATCCATAATCTGGAAGGCACGCCCATAGTGCAGAGCATACGATGCAATGGCCTGAGTGTCAGACTCCGACGCGCCAACGCTATAAGCTGCGGAAACCATAGCCACATCGAAAAGCGAAGCGGTCTTGCGGCGGATTATCTCGAAATAATCCTCCAAAGTGGTGTCGAGGCGGGCCGCTTTCTCTATCTGATGGATTTCGCCCTCGGCCAATTCCTTGAGGCAATTGCCGAACTTCTTGAGAACCCTCCTGTCGGGATGGTCGATAACCATATCGATAGCCCGCGACAGCCAGAAATCCCCGACAAGCACCGCCGAATCGGCTCCGTATTTGGCCATTGCAGTGGGAACGCCCCTTCTGAGAAGGCTTCCGTCGGCGACATCGTCGTGAATGAGCGTGGCATTGTGGAGCATCTCCGAAGCGGCGGCAATTCTGACGACATTTTTGTCGCAGCCGGAGCCCAGGGCCTTCGCCGTGAGGAGAGTGAGCATAGGACGCAGCTGCTTGCCGCAGTGCCCCGCCACATAGTTGTTGATACGGTCGAGCAAAGACAAATCGGCTTTTAAAGAATCTTTAAAAGCCGTTTGAAAATCTCTCCAGGAATCTCCCAGATATTTTTGGATGTCCCTGTACAAAATCTTTAGAAGACTATTGCGATTGCTATTTCGACAGCGCCGGTATTTGTATCTATGGCCTGCACACTCGATTTATACTCCTGCCAGCTGATTGCCGCACCGAAATCCCAGTTGTATTTGGCAGTGATCTGGAATTTTGAAATATCGAGACCGAGGCCCAGGCCTAAACCGTACTGGAATTTGCTGTAATCTTCAATAAGTGCGCTGTCTGTGAACCTGATAGTATCCTCACCAATTTTGACAGTTCCGCTGAGGTTGTAGCCGATGTACGGGGCAGCAAAGATGAAAGGCCTCATAATCAGAAGGTCGGGACCCCACTGTATGTTGACGGGGAGTTCGAGATTGTGCATTTTGAACGTTGCATCGAGAAGGCTGGATTCAATATTGATGCCCTTTGACCTGTAAAGAAGTTCGGGCTGAATGCTAAAACCTGCCCAAGTCTCTGTCTGATAGCCGATTCCGGCTTCCCACTGGGTTGCGCCACTGACGTTGAGAGACGAAAGAGCCTCCTTTGCATTGGTTGCAGATGTGAATGTGATACCACCTTTGATGAGAAAACCTTCTGCCTGTGCGGTGAAACTGCCTGCGAGCATCATAGCTGCAGCGGCCAACAACATTACTTTTCTTTTCATCGTATTATCCTATTAAAGAGTTTATTTTTGATTCTATTTCTGCCTGAGGGACAGCGCCTACCAGACGGTCAACGAGTTCGCCGCCCTTGAAGAAGAGTATTGTGGGGATGTTGCGGATGCCGTACTGGGTGGGGACATCGACAGCATCGTCTATATTGCATTTTGCGACGAGGACCTTGCCTTCAAATTTTTCGGCCATTGCGTCGATAATCGGTGAAATCATTCTGCAAGGGCCACACCAAGTTGCCCAAAAATCCACTACTGCAGGCATTTGTGCCTCAAGTATCATCTCCTTGAAATTGGAGTCAGTTACTGCTTGTGCCATAATATTAAAACAAAAAAGTGTTATTTCGACCCTGCGAAGATAACACTTTTTTAGTTATAAAGTACAATTTTAAACCATCTGTTCGATGTTCCAGACGAAGGCGCGGACGCCGACGGACTTGTTGCGGGCGTCGAGTTTCTTGACGGTCTGGAGGAGTTCGGCGACTTTTTCGTCGGGAACCACCGTAATCACAGCTGAGTTCATTTCGGGCCAGGTGTGGGTGCCGCGGCGGGGTTCGCCATCGACCGAGCCACGGCCCTGGACCTGCTCGAAGAATGTGAATCCTCTGATTCCCAGCTGGTCCAACATATATTCAACCCTTGAGGTGAATGCCTGGTTGAAAACTATCATTACGCTTTTCATAGTCTATTCCTCCTCAGTTTTGATTTGCATGAATATATACTCCTTGCGCTGTTTCTCCTCTTTGTCTCTCTCGCCGTGGCGCGACATAAGGGCGTAAACCACAGGAACTATGATAAGAGTGACGAATGTGGAGATGAGAAGTCCGCCGATGACGACGATTCCCAGAGGATGCCACATCTCGGAGCCGTCGCCCTGGCTGATTGCCATAGGCACCATACCGAGAAGGGTTGTGAACGCTGTCATAAGCACAGGGCGCAGACGGGACGCTCCCGAAATGGCGATTGCCTCCTTGAGGGCATAGCCGCGGTCGCGCATAAGGTTGATGTAGTCCACCAGCACGATACCGTTCTTGACCACGATACCCACAAGCATTATGGCTCCAAGGGCGCCGATCATATCGAGAGTGGTGCCTGTGACCCAGAGAGCGAGCACGACTCCCGAAGCAGCGAAAGGCACCGAAAGCATAATTACCGCAGGTTTGCTCATTGATTCGAACTGCGAAGCCATCACGATGTAAACCAGCATCAAGATGAGGATTCCGAGCATCACGATGTCGCCGAACATCTCCTGCTGGTCTTCGTAAGTACCACCAAGAACGTATGTTACACCATTGGGCGTTGAAATTGTCTGCATTTGCTTGTCAATTTCGGCAGCCAACTGTCCGAGAGATGTCTCGTAAGGAGTGACGGAAACCTTGAGGTAGCGCTGGCGGCTCTTGCGGTCGATGGTCTGGGGAGCCCAGTATTCCTCGACTGAAGCAACCTCACGGAGTTTGACGCGCGAACCTGTCGCAGTGGGAATGGTGATGTCTTCAATGTCGGAAATGGAATTGCGGTCTTCCTCCTTGAGGCGTACAACAATGTCGTACTCGTCACCGTCTTCCTTGAGGTAGCCTGCGGTGTAGCCGGTGACTCTGTAACGGAGATATGCGGCTGCAGTGGAACTGTTGAGCCCGTGCATCGCGAGTTTCTCCTTGTCGAAGTTGACCTTGAGCTCGGGGCGGTTCTTGTCGCGGCTGATGATGACGTCGCGGGCGCCTTTTACATTCTCGCGGATGAGTTGCTGAACCTCGGCCGCAAAGATGTTGGTCTGGTCGAAGTCATAGCCGTAGATTTCGACATCGACTGTGGACTGACCGGAACCCATTCCGCCCGACTGGACGCATTTGTATTCGATAATCTCCGGATATTGGGCGAGTTCTTGACGGATGACTTCGGAAATCTCGTCCATCGAGCGTTCGCGTTTCTGCTTCTTGACGCAGACCACAGTCATCGAAATCTTGTAGTTGGAAGTCGATGAGAAGAGGGCGCTGATGCTGCTCTCGTCGTTGGAACCTGCGGAAGTTGAGATACGGGTGATTTCAGGAACAAGAGCGACGAACCTCTTCTCGAGAACACGCGCAGTTTTGACTGTCTCCTCGATACGGGTACCCTGCTGAAGCTCGATTGTAACGCTCACGCGGCCATTGTCGGTCTGCTGCATAAAGTCGGTACCGACCTTGCCGGTGAATGCGGGAATCATTGTGGCTGCAAAGAATGCGAGGGCAATGAAGATTGTGGCAGCCTTGTGGTCGAGGCACCAGCGAAGAAGATTTGCGTAAGCGTGGTCCACCTTGTCGAGGAAGCCCTTGACGACAACCTTCTCGTAGAAATTTGACCTTCCGCTTATCTTCACAATCTTGCCGTTCTCGTCAACCTTTACTTTGTCGGCCTTGAGCAACTGCGAGCAAAGCATAGGTGTAAGGGAAATAGCCACAATGGTCGAAGTACATACGACTATGGTCACAATCCATCCGAGTTCCTTGAACATAATGCCGGCCATACCGGTGAGCATTGTAAGAGGAACGAACACGGCAACGATAACGAGTGTTGTGGCGATTACGGAAACCCAGACCTCGTTGGTAGCATAGATAGCCGCCTCGCGAGGGTTGGAGCCACGGTCGATATGCTTGGAAATATTCTCGAGCACCACGATTGCGTCGTCCACAACCATACCGATTGCCACCGTCAGAGCCGACAGAGAGATAATGTTGAGCGAACTGTCAACAACAAGCAGATAGATGAATGCTACAATCAGGGCGATAGGGATTGTAAGGCCGATGATGATTGTAGCCCTCCACTTGCCGAGGAAGAAGAACACGACAAGCACGACGAAGAGCAATGCGTAGAGGATGGATTCCTCAAGGGAGTTGATTGCGCCTTCGATGTCTTCGGAAGAGTCGTAAATCAGAGAGATTGTGACATCCGAAGGCAGGCTCTTCTGAATACGGGCGAGTTCCTTGCGGACATCGCGGCAGACCTGCACCGTATTGGAACCTGATTTCTTTGAAACTATCAGACGCACAGCCTCTTCGCCATCCACTTTCTCGTCGAGCGAGAGGTCTTTGATTGTATCGCGTACGGCTGCAAGGTCGCGGATATAGACCTTCTGACCGTCAAGGCCTGTGGAGACTACGATGTCTTCAATCTCTGAACTCTGGCCATATTCGCTTCGAACCTGCATAGTGTACTGCTCTTTTTCCATCTTGACAGTACCGCTGGAGAGGTTGAGGTTGTTGGAGCTCACTGCCGATGCAACCTGCTCGAGTGCAAGGCCGTAGGCATCGAGTTTGGACTGGTCGATGTCGATATAGACATAGCGGTCGGGGGCGCCGGAAACCGAAACCGTACCGATGCCGTCAACACGGTTGAGCTGAGGAATGACCTCGTCGTTCATAATCTTCTCCAGTCCGGGATAACTCTCCTTGGCCTTCACGGAGTATTGGATGACAGGCATCATACTGGTGTTGAGCTTGAAGAGCACAGGGCTCGAACAGTTGTCGGGGAGGTTGGAGCGGACCATATCGATGTAGCTTCGCATATCGTTGGTGGCCTCGTCCATATTGGAACCCCATTCGAGCTCGACAGTAACCACTGACATATTGTCTTTTGAAGAAGATGTCAGTTCTTTCAGACCATCGACCGAAGTCAGGGCGTTCTCTATAATCTTTGTGACATTGGTCTCGATTTCAGATGCGCTGGCACCTGCATAGGTGGTCATAACCGTCACATACGGAGGGTCCATCTCCGGGAACTGGTCGATAGGCAGCCTCAGGAACGAGAAGATGCCGATGACCATCACAGCCACAAAGATAAGGGCTGTGGTGACGGGTTTCTGTATCGCGGTTTTGTAAATGCTCATACTTTAGTTCTCCTTTGATACCTTGATCTTTGCTCCGTCAACAAGTTTGGCCTGGCCCAGGGTGACGAGGCGGTCGCCTTCGTGGAGTTCGTCGGTGAACACCTCGATGAGGGTGTCGTAGCGCTGGCCGAGTTTGACAAACACGCGTTTTGCAACGCCGCCATTGTCAACAAAAACATAGCGGTCGTTCGAACCTGTCATCTTGAGAACAGAGTTGTAAGGAACAACGATCGATTCGACCTGACCCATAGAGAGGCTTGTGCGGACATACATACCGGGGCGGAGTTTCATTGCGTTGTTGGCAATCTTGACCTTGCACTGGAATGTGTGGGACGATGCGTCGATTGTGGGATATACAATCTCGATTGTGCCCTTGAAGACCTCGTCGGGATAGATTTCCGAAGTGATTTCCACTTCCATTCCTTTCTTGACATAGGGGAAATAGATTTCGGAAACTGCGATATAAGCCTTGAGGGTGCTTATCTGGGTGAGCACCAGAATGGGCTGGCCGCTGTAGAGCTCGCCGTCTTCATAGTTCTTTGCGGAGATTACACCTGCGAAGGGAGCCTTCACAAAAGTGTTCTTCTCGAGAAACTCGAGACTTTCCTTAGTCTGGTCGTAGCTGAGCTTTGTCTGGTCGTAAGTCTGCTGCGAAACCGCGCCGGTCTTGCTGAGGGTCTCCATACGCTGGAGTTCGACTCCGAGGTTTGCGAATGTCAACTTGGTGGTGTTGAGCTGGTTCTGGTCCATACGGACAAGGTTTGAACCGGCTTTGACCGGTGTACCCACTTCTACATATATATGTTCAATCTTACCTGTAACGGAAGGAGCCACGTTCTGTGTGAGGTAGCCTTGAAGGGTTGTTGAAAGTTCTACGTCGTGGGAGACTGTTTGTTTTTGAACAGCCGAAGTCTCCACAATCTCTGCGCGTTCTGCTGTCTGCACAGCGGCTTCTTTAGTGCCGCAGCTTGAGAGCACGAGTGCTGCAAGGGCGACAAGCGAAAATGTTCTTGATTTCATTTTATATACCTATATATTATTTATTCAAAAGTGTTTCGAGTGATATCTTGGCGTTTACAACCTCCAGAAGGGCTGCCACATAGGAACTTTCGGCCGAAATAAGATCGGTGGCCGAAGTTGTGAGTTCGAGACTTGAAGAAACTCCGTGCTCGTATTTGAGAGAGTTGTTGTCGAAGACTCTTTGTGCAAGTTCCACGCTCTTGATCTGGGTGTCGAGTTTTTCGAGATTCGAAGCGAGGTTATAGACGAGCTGGCGGTACTGGAGTTTGAGAGAGAGCTCGGTTGTCGCCATAGTGTTGAGCTGCTCCTCATAGGCTATGACGGCGGCTTTTCGCGCTGCAGTGGCCTTTCCGAATGTAAAGATGGGAAGCGAAAGGGTGATGCCCATCATATTCGGGGGAGTCATATTCATTGTCATCTCGTCGCTGAAGTAGTGCTTCTTGCTGTACTGGTGATAGACGCTCAAGGTAGGGCCGTTGGACCAGCCTGTGAGGGAAATCTGCTTCTTGGCAAGGTCGGTGCTCTGCTCGAGGAGCTGATAGTCGTAGTTGTTTTCGATATTGAATTCTTCGCCCAGAACGCTCTGAATTTCAGACATATCCACGAGGTCCTCGAGAGTCTGGGTCAGAACGATCTCGCTGTTGTCCTCGAGGCAGAGGGCAAGACGCAGGGAGTTGTAGGCAAGTTCAAGAGAGCGCTTTGTGCTGTTGACTGTGGCCTCTAGCGAAGCCACCTGCACTGCAATCTGGTCGGCGGCGGTCTGTTCTGCAACTCCTACCTCGACGGAACTTTGAGTCATCTGGTGGAGACGCTTTAGACTCGCGAGATTGTCTTCAAGAAGACCTATGGTCTTGGAGACCACAAGGGCAGAGTAATAAAGAGTCTTGACCTGGTCCTTGACGTCGCGTTCGCTTTTGAGCAGAGAGATGTCGGCCATCTTCTTGGAGATGTCGGCAACTGCGACATTGATGAACGACGCTCCGCTCCAGCCGATTGCGGTATTGAGACCGAAGGTGGAGTAAGGAGGCATCGAGATGGCCATAGTGCCGAGGTCCATCTGGTAGCCGAAGTAGTTGGAATAGTCCACCGTGCCTTTGACCTGGGGCAGAAGGCTTGCGATGGCCTGCCAGCGTGAGGCTTCGGCCTTGCGGACGTCGAGCGATGCATTCGCCAGAGTCCTGTTGTGTTCTACTGCATATTGCTGGGCGTCGGCCAGCGAAAGGGAAATTGTTGAGGGTTCGTCCTGCGCGGCCGCTGTGCTGACTCCACATATTGCCATCACGAGGGCAGCCGCAAATAAAAATCTTTTCTTCATTTGTTTTTTCAAAAATTTTTGAGCCGCAAAGATACTGCAAAAATCAAGCCTTACAAAGAAAACCTTGAAAAGTATCGCGCTGTTCGAGGCGTTTTTCGAGCAGGCGGAGGAGTTCGACATTGCGAACGAGGCCCCAGGGGGTGGAATTCACGAAGCGAGGAGGCACTTCGCCGGCAAAACGCTCTATGCGGAGGTCGGGGCGGAGCCTCTCCAGAAAATCCACGAAGAAATCGATATATTCGGGCAGCGTCCAGGTAACAAAGCGCTCCGGGTGTTCGGCGAACTCCCGCTCCATCTTGGTACCTTTTATTATCTGCAACTGATGGAACTTGACGCTGTCGAGAGGCAGATCGTTGATAAGCTCGGCGCCGGAGAGCATCATCTCGCGCGTCTCGCCCGGCAGCCCGAAAATGAAATGCGCGCCGGTGAGGATGCCGCGGCGGGCGCTCTCACGAAC
>R06__coassemble_805_pt1 | contig 11131 bp, 11 predicted proteins | sample R06__metabat2_high_PE_024 | metagenome-assembled genome bin R06
GTATGAGGCAAGGTAGATACATTGTCCTATGCGCCGGCCTTTTTATCGCCGGCAATTTTTTTGGAGGCTTCGCGGCCTTCCCGGCTTGGGTGTATCTTTCCCTGGCCTCAGCCGCAGCCGCAATCGCCTTGATTTGCAGGCGGCTGCCCATTATGCTCCTGACCTTCTTCCTGCTTGGCGCTGCAGGCTTGCAGGCCGGAAGACTTCCGGGCGGCGAGGCGGCGACTCCTGCGCTGATGCAGTTCGCCTCGCGGCTGCAGCACGACTTTTCCGCATCCCTGGCGGCCTTCATTCCGGAGGGGGACGAGCTTGCAGTGATGCGGGCCCTGGCCATCGGCGACAAAAGTTCGCTGACGCGCGACCTCCGCCGGACCTACCGCGACAGCGGGGCGATGCACCTTCTGGCCCTGAGCGGGCTGCACGTCGGCATCATCTACGCGCTGATTGCCTCGGCGCTGTCGGTTCTGGGCAACTCGCGCCCCGCCAAAGCCGTGCGGAGCCTCGCAATCCTTTCATTCCTATGGTTTTACGCACTCATCTCGGGCCTGAGCCCTTCAATTTCCAGAGCTGTGATTATGATCACTATCTTCGAGATATCGGGCTTCGTGGGCACAAAGCGCGACGGGCCTTCGAGCGTTGCCGCCAGCGCTCTTCTCATCACACTGTTCGCTCCGGAGGCGCCCCGCAACATCGGCTTCCAGCTTTCCTATTCGGCCGTGATTGCCATCTACACAATCTATCCCCGGCTGCGCCCGCTTCTGCAGACCGGCTCGCGGCTTCTGCGCTACATCTGGGATTCCGCCTGCATTGCAATCTCCTGCCAGTGCACCTGCGGGGTTCTGGGCTGGCTCTATTTCGGAACCTTTCCGCGCTATTTCCTTCTGACCAACATTCTGGCCGTGCCGCTTGCCACCGCAATAATGTACCTTACTGCAGCCACAATGCTTTCAGTCACTATTCCGGGAGTATCGGAACTTTCGGCGAGGATGCTCCGGGGGGCAATCCATCTGCTCAACGAACTGCTCTCGATTATAGCTTCGCTGTAGCCTGTTCCTGCAGGAGGGTGCGGATTGCACTCTGGGCGCAGGCAAGTCCGAATGCGGCGGGAAGATAGCTTATGGTGCCCACCTGCGACTTTTTGTTGCTGACGCAGGCCATCTCCTCCGGGGTCATCGTGATTATAGCGTTCTCGTCGGGGAGTTCTTCGCTGAAGACCACCGGGAAACCTTTGCTTATGCCCATATGGCGGAGTTTCTTGCGGACCATATAGGCCAGAGGACAGTTGAACGATTTGGAAAGGTCGGCTATGCGGATTTTGGTGATGTCGTATTTGGCTCCGGACCCCATCGAGCTGACGAGTTTCAGACCGTTATCGACACAATATTTTATAAGGTGCAGCTTGGGAGAGAGGGTGTCGATGGCGTCTATCAGGAAATCTATGTCGCGCGGCACAAGTTCTTCTACATTTTCTTCGGTGAGATATGCATCTATGACCTTCAGATCGAGCTCGGGATTGATGTCGAGAAGCCTTCGGGCCACGACTTCGGTCTTGGGCTTTCCGATTGTGGAGTCGAAGGCTATTGTCTGGCGGTTCTTGTTTGTTTCGCTGACGGTGTCGCTGTCGAGAATTATCATATGTCCGACGCCGGCGCGGGCGGTCATCTCGGCGGCGACGGCTCCGACTCCTCCCAACCCCACGACCATCACCGTAGAGCCGGCGAGTTTCTCCAACCCAACGTCACCTACAAGAATACGTGTGCGGTCGGTCCACATCATTCCTTGGATTTGGCTTCGTTCCAGAGGGTGTCCATCTCTTCGAGACTCATTTCCTTGAGCTCCTTGCCCATTTCCCTTGCGCGAAGCTCCACATAAGTGAAACGGCGGCGGAATTTCTCGTTGGTCTTCTCCAGGGCAGTGTCGGGGTTGAGGTCGTAGAGGCGGGCTGCGTTTATCAGGGAGAACAATATGTCTCCAAGTTCGTCTTCCGACGGAGCTTCCTCGAATTCTGCGATTTCTTCCTTTACTTTTGCCCAGACGTCTTCGCGCTTTTCCCAGTCGAAACCGACTGCGCGGGCTTTGTCCTGCATACGGTAGGCCTTGATTACGGAAGGGAGCGATACCGGCACGCCGGCCAGGACGGTCTTGTTGCCGTCCTTCTCCTTCTGCTTGAGCTGTTCCCAGTTCTGGACAACTTCTCCCGCATTTGCCACTTCTGTTGTGCCATAAACGTGGGGGTGACGATATACAAGCTTGTCGCACAGGAGGTTGCAGACATCTGCAATGTCGAACTCGCCCTTTTCGTCGCCTATTTTGGCATAGAACACTATGTGCAGCAGCACGTCGCCAAGTTCCTTGGCCATATTGTGGAGGTCACCCGCCATAATGGCGTCGCTCAGTTCATAAACTTCTTCGATTGTGTTGGGACGGAGGGATTCGATTGTCTGTTTGCGGTCCCACGGGCATTTTTCCCTCAGGCAATCCATAACGTCGAGCAGCCGCTCGAAAGCTTTTAGTTGATTTTCGCGTTTCATATCCGCAAAATTACTAAATTTGCAGATTGTAAAAATCGAAATCAACAATAATTATCAATTATAGATATGAAGAACATACAATTCATTTCGGCTGAAGAGGCTGTCAAGGTAGTCAAAAGCGGCGACCACATCCATTTCAGCAGCGTAGCCAGCGCACCCCAAGTACTCATTCAGGCTCTCTGCCGCCGCGGCGAGAACGGCGAACTCCAGGATGTCCGCATCCACCATCTCCACACAGAAGGCCCCGCTCCCTACACCGAAGAGCGTTTCCAGGGCACATTCTTCCACCAGGCATTCTTCGTGGGCGGCAATGTCCGCAAGAACGTCCAGGCAGGCTGGGCAGACTATATTCCCATCTTCCTGAGCGAGACCCAGAAACTCTACCGCGCGGGCGTTCTGCCCTGCGATGTCGCTATGATCCAGGTCTCTCCCGTTGACAAACACGGCTATGTTTCTCTCGGAACATCGGTTGATGCCACTCTGGCCGCCATAGAATGCGCCAAGACCGTCATCGCAGTGATGAACCGCAACGTTCCCCGCAGCTGGGGAGACGCCATCATCCCCGCCGATATGGTCGATCTCTGGGTCGAGGACAACACTCCTCTGGAGCCCGCATCCTTCGCGGCTCCTTCCGAGATTGAGACTCAGATCGGCATCAACTGCGCAAACCTCATCGAAGACGGCGCCTGCCTCCAGATGGGCATCGGAGCCATCCCCAACGCAGTGCTCGCACAGCTGGGAGGCCACAAGAACCTCGGCATCCACACCGAAATGTTCGCAGACGGCGTGCTTCCCCTCGTGGAAAAAGGCGTCATCAACGGCGCAAACAAGAAGATAGACAAAGGCAAGATGGTCTCCACCTTCCTTATGGGCTCGCAGCAGGTCTATGACTTCATCGACGACAACCCTATGGTCGCAATGATGGACGTGGGCTACACCAACGACCCTTATATCATCGCCAAGAACCCCAAGGTATGCGCCATCAACTCCGCTCTCCAGGTCGATCTCACAGGTCAGGTCTGCGCAGACTCCCTCGGTACCAAATTCTACAGCGGCGTAGGCGGCCAGATCGACTTCACTTACGGTGCATCCCTCTCCGAAGGCGGCAAAGCCATCATCGCTATGCCTTCCGCCACCAACAAGGGCATCAGCAAGATAGCACCCGTCCTGACAGAAGGTGCAGGTGTCGTTACAACCCGCAACCACATCCACTATCTCGTAACTGAGTACGGCGCAGTCGATCTCTACGGCAAGAGCCTACAGGAGAGAGCAAAAGCCATCATCAGCGTGGCTCATCCCGATGCCCGCGAGTCTCTCGACCGCGCAGCTTTCGAGCGTTTCGGCCCTCATTACCACATTGTGAAATAAATTTTCAAGAAAAAGTTTTGACTTTTGACCGATAATTTATACTTTTGCGGTCCATTTTAGAAAACCAATTAAAAACCTCAATAAAATGAAAAAAGGTATACATCCCGAAACCTACCGTCTTGTAGCTTTCAAGGATATGTCAAACGAGCACGTATTCATCACCCGCTCTTGCGTCAACACAAAAGAGACCATCGAGGTGAACGGAGTTGAATTCCCCGTAGTCAAGGTCGAGATCTCCAACACTTCCCACCCTTTCTACACAGGCAAGATGAAACTCGTCGATACTGCAGGTCGCGTCGACAAATTCTACAGCCGCTACGGTCAGAAGAAGAAATAATTTTCTTCCTTCCCAATCAATACAAAAAGGAATCCCGCTTTGGGGTTCCTTTTTTTACAAAAGATTTTGCTTGACTGCGGCAGAATTTTAGTTATCTTTGTATAAAGTTTCAATCTTATACTATATAGGTATGCTACTATCAAAGGAAATCGCCGTTTATCTCAACCTTACGGGTTGCAAACTTAAGCAGTACACTGCCAACCAGCTCAGGAAGAACCACATAAACCTTACTCCCGAGCAGTTTCTGACCATAGACATTCTCTGGAACCAGGGGGCTATGTCGCAGACGGCTCTCGCCGAGGCTATGCAGAAAGACAAGAATTCTGTGACCAAACTTGTCGATGCTCTTGAGGCCAAGGGGCTGGTGGTGCGCAACCGCGACAAGTCGGACAGACGTTCCAACATAGTGTCCCCCACCGAGAAAGCCCAGCAGATGAAGGACTCCACCAAACGTTTCGGAGTCTCGATGCTCGACGAGGTGTTGGAAAACATCGACGAAGACGAACTCCGCTCGTTTCTCTCCACCCTCAAGAAAATAACCGACGCGATGGACGATTGACGATTGTCGATTGTCGGCGCTGCAACTTAAATTTTTTTGTTTTAATTGTTTTTTTCTATCTTTGCAAAAGAATAAATAATGGTTTTACAAAAGGGTCCCTTTGAGGGGGATTCTTTTTAATTTTTGTGTTATGGCAGAAGTTCACTATATGACTCAGGAAGGACTCGACAAACTGCGCGAAGAACTCGCCCAGCTGGTTGCCGAACGTCCCGTTATTTCAAAAGCAATCGCCGAGGCCCGCGACAAGGGCGACCTCTCGGAAAACGCCGAATACGACGCCGCTCGCGAGGCCCAAGGCCTTCTGGAGCTCAAAATCAGCAAGTTGCAGGGCGTGATCAACAACGCCAAGGTGGTTGACGAATCCCGCATCAATACCGAGCAGGTCCAGATGCTCAACAAAGTCAAAATCAAGAACGTTGCAAACGGGATGGTGATGGAATACACCCTCGTGGGCGAAAGCGAGGCCAATTTCAAGGAAGGCAAGCTTGCCGCCACCACTCCCATCGGCCGTGCCCTTATGGGCCACCGCAAGGGAGACCTTGTTGATGTGCAGGTCCCTTCGGGCCTTATGAAATTCGAAATCATAGACATCTCAATCTAATGGCTACTATCTTTTCTAAAATAGCGGCAGGCGAGATCCCTTCCTACAAAATCGCCGAAAGCGCCGACTACTACGCATTTCTGGATATCAATCCTCTCGCAGAGGGCCATACTCTGGTCATTCCCCGCAATGTAGAGGCAGACTATATCTTCGACCTCGACTCTCCCACCTATGCCGGCCTCTGGGAGTTCGCTTCCAAAGTGGCCAAGGCCATCAAGGCCGCAGTTCCCTGCAAGAGGGTAGGGGTGGCAGTTCTCGGAATGGAAGTGCCTCATACACACATACATCTGGTTCCTCTTCAGAGCGAGGGCGACCTCGATTTCAGAAAGCCCAAGAAAGAACTTTCTCCGGAGCGTTTTGCTGAAATAGCCCAGGCCATCAACACAGAATTCAATAAGATCAAATAAATGAAAAAGATTCTCCTTTTTGCTGCTGTCGCAGTTCTCGCCATTTCCTGCAGCAAGACTCCTACGGCAAAAATCAGCGCCACAATAGAAGGCGCCGCCGATACTTCGGTGGTTCTCCAGAAGCTCCTCTTCAACAAACTCCTGGCAGTAGATACAATCAAGACCGATGCCTCCGGACATTTCGACTATAAGGTCAAACTCTCCGGCAATGCCCCGTATTTCTATTATATCTATCTGGGCGACAATCAGTTGGCTGCTCTTGTTCTTCTCGATGGAGACAATGTCGCCCTCAAGGCTTCAACTGTCGGCGGCTACACTGTCGAAGGTTCCGAGGAGTCTGTAAAATTCCAGGAACTCAACACAATGTACGGCAAGGCCTTCAACAAACTCGACGCCCTTGTCAAGGGCGAGGCTCCCTCGGCCCAGATAAGCCGTGCATACATCGACTATCGCCGTGAGGTCACCAAGTTCATAATGAACAACCCATATTCGATAAGTTCGGCTGTCGCCACATTCCAGAAATTCAACGACAATCTCCCCGTTTTCAGCGAGAACGCCGATGCCCTGATTTTCCGGAGAGTCTGCGATTCGCTTTCAACAGTCTATCCCACAAGCGAATATGTAGCTGCGCTCAGAGACGAGATTGCTGCTCGTCAGGCAAATTTCGATTTCCAGAACAAGCTCAGCAGCATTGCCGAGATAGGTTTTCCCGATATATCTATGCCTGACATCAACGGTCAGATGCAGACACTTTCAAGTCTGAAGGGCAAGACCATCATCCTTTCATTCTGGAGCGTGGGTCAGGACGAACACAAGGTGTTCAATCAGGATCTTCTCAAACTTTACGAAAAATACAGCTCCAAAGGACTCGAAATCTATCAGGTGTCTCTCGACATTGACAAATCTCTGTGGGCTTCGACCGTCAAGAGTCAGAAACTCCCCTGGATCAATGTCAACGACGGCCTCGGCACCCAGTCTCCCTCGGTTGCCTCATACAACCTCCGGCAGATTCCCGCAATGTTCATAATCGACAAAAACGGCGAGCTTGTAGCGCAGAACGTCTATGCAATGGACGAATTGGAAAAATTCCTTAAAAAATAGAAGTTTTTGCAGTTGATGGATGCTCCCGACACACGCAGTATGTCAAAAATCAAAACTTTGAGTGTGCTGGTTCCGGCATACAACGAAGAGAGGACAATAGGCCCGATGCTGGAGAAAGTCGTCTCCATCACACGCGATGAGCGCTTCCGCATATTGGCTGAAAATCTTGAGATAGTCGTTGTCGATGACGGCAGCAAGGACGGTACTGCAGACATAGTCCGCAATCTGATTTCAAACTGCGACTCTTGCAGGATAGTTCTTGCAAGTCAGCCGAATGGAGGCAAAGGAACTGCAATAAGGAAGGCAATATCAATGGCCTGCGGCGATGTTATGGTTGTCCAGGATGCAGACCTCGAGTACGATCCGGATGATTTTATGGTTATGCTTCCATTTATAGTTTCCGGTGAGTATGAGGTGGTTTACGGGAGCCGTTTCCTCAATCATCAGAACAAACATTCGTACAGTTCGTTCTATCTTGGCGGACGTCTGGTTTCTCTGACGGCCAATATCCTTTATGGATTGAACCTGACAGACGAACCCACCTGCTACAAGATGTTCACACGCGAAGTGGCAGACAGCATAACGCTCAAGTGCAAAGGTTTTGAATTCTGCCCTGAATTTACTGCAAAGGTCACCAAGGCCGGATACAAGATTCAGGAGGTTCCCATACACTATTATCCCAGAAGCATAGAAGAAGGCAAGAAAATAAATTGGAAAGACGGTGTTGAGGCGGTCTGGACACTTCTGAAATACAGGTTTGTAAAATGAAGGAAAGATTACTCTCTGCAGCAAATTCAAAGCTGGGCGTCACCTTGCTCGCGATTATTGTAACCATTGTGTACTGCACCCAGATAAGCAATGTGTTCGATAAAAAGATAGACCTCAACGGAGACAACGTGTTTTACTACACTACCGCTCAAGCACTGCACAATGGCCAGGGATTCAGCACGATTTTTGGTCTGGACAATCCGTCTCCGCATATGCACTTCCCTCCGGGCTATCCGGCATTTCTGTCGGTGCTTATGGATTTGGGAATAGATTCTGTCATTGAATTGAAGGTGGCTAATTGTGTCTTGTTGCTTTTGTCCATCTTATTGCTGTTTGTCATTACGAAGAGAATTTCCGGAAATGCAATTTTTGCCACTCTGGTTTGCATTGTTATTGCCTGCCACGCCGAAATTCTCAGATGGGCGTCAATGATAATGAGTGAGCAGCTTTTTCTTCTGCTGACGACTTTGGCGATATTCCTGCTCGGGAGCCTCGAGGTAGAGAAGCTTTTTACAAAAGGCGAGTGGAAATCAAAAATAATGCTTCTCTCTGCGGCCGCCCTGCTTGCTTACATATATCTGGTCCGTTCGATGGGATTGAGCATGGCTGTTGCAGCTATAGTGTGGGCGTTGTGCCTTATGCTGAATGTGCTCATCAAAGGCTTGAAAACGAAGAATATAGATAAAAAGCAGCTGTGCCGTTATGCAGTGGTGGCGGTCGTGTTGCTTGTCGGCGTGATGACATTCAAATTTGCGTGGGATGCGAGAAACAACCGTATAAGTCCCGGTTTCAAGAGTGACTATATCGGCGATTTCAATAAAAAACCCGGCGGACAGACAATGGATGGCATTGAGGACTGGACCGGCAGAATAGTTTCCAATACCAAGGCTTATTTGAGCTGCTACATTCCTGATGCCCTTTTCGAAAAAAACAATGAAGCTCCTGTAGAAAACCCGGGCACATTGCCTTTGATAGGCGGACTTCTGCTGGTTGTGCTGATTTCTTACGGCCTTTTGAGATTGGGCAAGACAGGATTTTTAATGTTTCTCTATCTGGCTGTGACCTATGCCGTTCTGATGGTATGGCCCGAACAGTATGCCGGCCTGCGATATTTTATTACGTTGATACCGCTGATAATTCTGGGATTTTTAGGAGGGCTTTACGGATTGGTATGTGATATCACGCGTATTCTTTGCAAAAAGGAGCTCTCGACATTGGCGCTTGTGCCATCTGTCATTGCGGCCATAATTATGATTCCAAGATATGTGGATGCCCAGGAATACTATCATCAGGTGGCAAAGATCGACAGTTGGACCAAGGTCCAAAATCCTTCTTTAAGGTATTTCAGTCTGGCCTGCGAATGGGCGGGAAAAAATCTTCCCGAAAATGCCAGGATGGTGAGCCGCAAGCCCGAGTTGTATTATATGCTGTCAGGCTTCAGACACTGTGCCGGAATGATCCAGTACGGAACCCCCGAAGAAGTTATGAAACTTCTGTATGATTCCGATATTGAGTATATCCTGATTGACAATATGTATATCCACGCATACAGGACCTATATGCCTGCAGTGCTCAAGTATTCCGAACATTTTGCACTTGTAGGACAGTGGGGACAGTTCAACAATGAGACAGGAGAAACCCCCACGATGATACTCCGATTTGTCAAATAATCGATTTTTTACTGACCCCGGGGGTGAAGTCCTTGAGATAGAAGGGTTCGAAGTACGCTACGTCTTCGAACTCTTTCTTTTTGTAGGCTTCGAGGGCCAGAGGGGCCATTGCCAAGGCCTGAGGGTAGCATTCCTGGAAGAAGGCGTTGGGGTGCCTGCAGATGTCGCGGAACTTGGTCACGCCTGTGCCTATGAAGAGGGTGGGACCGTCGGCGAGAAGGTCGGAGAAGGAGGATTCGTCCAGGATTAGGGAGATGGGCGTGATGCCCGATAGGGTATAGACCTCCATGCGCCGGGCATCGATGAAGGGGACGATGTGGCGGGCCTTGCAGGGATGCGAAAGTCCTTGCTGTACAAGGATTTGCAATGTATCGACCGATAGGAGGGGCTTGCCGGAGCCGAAGCACAGACCTTTGGCGGTGGAGACTCCTACCCGAAGGCCGGTGTATGAGCCGGGACCACGGCTGACGGCCACCGCATCCACGTCGCACATAGTCAGACCTGTCTCGCCCAGGATTTCTTCTGTCAAAGGCACAAGACGTGAGGCGTGAACCTTGGGCGAAGCGTCGCTTCGCGATGCCAAAATATCTGTGGAGCGGCTAAGCGCCACGCTGCAGCAGTCTGTAGAGGTCTCGATCAACAAGATGGTTTCCATAAATTTAATCCTTGCATTTAACTTTCTGTCCGTCTGACAAATCCTTGCTTATGGCAGAAAGCGGCCCCGTCACTATGCGCTCTCCGTCCGAGAGCCCGCGAAGCGCTTCTATCGAAGCAAGGCTTTGTATTCCGGTTTCAATTTCACGTTTTTCAACGGTGCAATCGTCAAGCACGACCCACACAAATTCCCTTTTTCCTTGGGCAAAAACGCTGCCCGGCGGAATCAGAATGCAGTCTGCACGGCTCTCGGTGACAATCGAGGCGGAGGCCGACATTCCGGGGAGCAAAGTGGCGTCGCAGGAGTCAATTGCAATCCGGACCTCAAAGTTAGTCAGCTTTTCGAAGCTTGCGTCAATATTTTGAGCAGAATTTGCGATTTTCGACACAAATCCGCTGAAAACCCTGTGCGGATAGGCGTCTATGTCGATGGCGACGCTGTCGCGGGGCTTTATCCTTACTACATCGTTCTCCCCGATCTCGACAACGAGTTCCATATTTGTGAGGTCCGCAATCCTGAGCATCTCGGTGCCGGCCATCTGGCTGGTGCCGACCACTCTTACGCCAAGATCGACGCCCAGGCGCGAGACCGTGCCGCTCATAGGGGCGCAGCTTGTGGACTTGGCGAGACTCTCACGGGCTTCGCGCAGCTCCGCCGCCCCGCTTTGGATGGTGAACTTGGAAGCCTTGACAGCCTGCAAGGCAATGTTGTACGAGGTCTCCGAAGCATCGTATTCGGCCTGCGAAATGGCTTGCTGTTCAAGCAGTTTCTTGCTTCTCCCGAAGTCCAGGGATGCTTTTGATAGTTCCGCTTCGTACCTGCAATGCTGGGCACGGAGCGACGCCAGGGCGGCTTCGGCCCGCTCGAGGCGCGAACGGTATAGGTCCTGCTTTATAAGTATGAGGGTGTCTCCGCGAAGGACGCTGTCGCCTTCCTTGCATCGGAGTTCCACTATCTCTCCCGAGACATCGGGCGAAATCTTGACCTCCGTCACCGGCCTTATCTTGCCGCTCGTGGGTATCGATTCGGTCAGGGCCCCTACGCGGGCCGGGGCGCATTCCACCATCGTAACATCCTCGCTGCGGCCGTAAATTATTATAATCAAGACGACCAGAGCTGCGGCCGCAGCGAGGA
>R06__coassemble_896_pt1 | contig 10585 bp, 7 predicted proteins | sample R06__metabat2_high_PE_024 | metagenome-assembled genome bin R06
TCCGGCACCAACTCCGACTCCAAGGCATACTTCAATAGCAGTACTCACAATTGGGTATGGGAAGGAGGAGAAGTTATAAAGATCTGGTACGGCTCAAACACCCAGACTACACCTGATGGCTTGATTGGATACAGCAAGAATACAAACATTTGGGCTTTTACCAGTGGCACAACAAGCGGCAATACGCCTTCAAGCAGCGGAACCTTGAAGGCCGTGTATAGCGTCGATGGCGTGACCATCACCACAACAAGCAAATATACCTACTCGAAAATCGACGGGAGCAACCACCTCTTTGTCGATTTGAAAGACTGGAAATATCTTTCTGAAATCCGTGTGATTATGGAAGGTCTCACCAGCAGCGACGCCTCAAAATACACCCTTGCCTGCGACCGGTTCTATCCCATCACAGGATACTCTGTCGGCTCGAGCAGCATCACTGCCGCAAAAGGTGACAAAGGCGCCGCCGTTACGGGCATATCCAACAGCGGCGGCAAAGGCGTGGCCTTCGTCTTCGCCACCTGTGATTCTTACGGCTCAAGCGCGACATACAATTTTACACTTATGTCAAAAGACAAAAATCAACTCAGCAACCTTAAGAAGACCGCCACTACTCTCAACAAGGTTACAAACTTTACGAAGATCAAGTCGATCAAACTGACGTCAACATTAACGACCTATCCCCTGTATGTCGAAATAGGCGGAGTGAAATGGGCTACAATGAACGTAGGCGCCACTACTGTTGCCGGCAGTCCCAGCACGAGTTTCGGCGACTATTTCGCGTGGGGCGAGACGACTCCCCGCTATACTTCAATCACCATAAACTCCAAATCAAGTATCACATTCGGCGGATGGAAAAGCGATTACAGCAGCATAGGTTATAATGATAGTAAGTACTACAAGGGTAACGTCAATACATTGGATTCAGATCACGATGCCGCAACATACAACTGGGGATCGGAATGGAGAACTCCTACACTTAGTGACTTCAACAAACTTATTAAAGCTTGCGGTGGTTCAAAGGATGATAGTGGTACATGGGATGAGAATGTTTACAATTATAAGAAGAATAAAAAAGGAGTATTTTATTTGCCGGAAGATCAGACCACATTGCCGGAATATACAGGCGTGCCCGGTTATCTGTTTGTAAGTGGCTCCAGCTCCGATTCTCCAAGAGTATTCTTCCCTGCTGCCGGTTGCATCAAGGGTAAAACTTTTGATGTTATTGATACTGGTACAACTACTGACCGCAGTTATGGCTTTTATTGGACTGCTTCTTATAAAACGAGTTGGGAAGACACAGAATGTGCATATTCAACTCACCTTGATCCCGCCGATCAATATAACGATACTGAAAATTGCGGTATCGCTGCGACTACTATTTCAGGAAGTCTGGGGCAAAGATATCGTTACTATGGCAGAACCATCCGTCCTGTCCTGAAATAGCCACGACTTCCTACAATCCACGGCCATTGCGAACAACGCTCTGATTTCGCCGCAATCGTATCTTGTGCCGTCTCAGTTGTGGCCGGATATCGTTGCTACTTCCGTGAGAAACTATCGAAAAATGTAGTATCTTTGATGGAACAAAACAAAGATACTACACTGTGAAAGCACTGAAGACTCTTTTGGCAGCTGCGGCACTTATGCTGACCTGCACGGCATTTGCTCAAGACGCGCCCGACATTCAGTCGATTGTTGACGGGATGTCGCGTCGCGAAAAGATAGGTCAGATAATCATCGCTCTGACGCAATCCTATGGAGGCTCCGACCGCAATGCCGAGGCGGTGGCGCAGATGCGCGAGCTCAAGCTTGGCGGAGTCATCCTCGATGTTGACAAGCCCTCCACCGGCATTCAGCTGGTCAACGAGCTTCAGGAAATCTCCGATATCCCGCTGCTTGTCGCAATAGACGGCGAGTGGGGCGCCGCAATGCGCTATTACGACTACACTCCGTTCCCGTGGGCAATGCAGATGGGTGCGCTTCGCGACCCCGATCTGGTGTATAAAGCCGGAAAAGCCATAGGCGAAGAGCTCGGGCGCTTCGGCGTGGCAGTCAATTTCGCACCTGTCGCCGATGTCAACAACAATCCCGACAACCCCGTGATAGGCACACGCTCCTTCGGAGAGAACAAAGTCAAGGTGGCGCAGATGGCCTCGGCCTATATGCTTGGGCTCAAGGCCGCCGGAGTCGCCGGTTCCGCCAAGCATTTTCCCGGCCACGGCGATACCGACGTGGATTCGCACGTCGGCCTTCCTGTGCTTCAGTCCGACCGCCAGAGGCTGAGCGATGTCGAACTCTATCCGTTCCGCCGCCTCATAGCAGACGGGGTGGATATGGTTATGGTGGGGCATCTCAGCGTTCCCGCGCTGGATTCTTCGATGGCTCCCGCCTCGATATCGCGTCCGATAGTCACAGGCCTGCTTCGCGAAGAAATGGGCTTTGATGGCATTATAATCACAGACGCATTGAGAATGAAGGGCCTCTCCGGAAACGGAGTCGATGCTTCGGTGGAGGCCTACAAAGCCGGAGTGGATATTCTGCTTATGCCGCTCGATGTAAGAAAGTGCATCGACAATCTTGACAAAGCGTTCGCCTCGGGCGAACTCGACGAGGCCGGGCTCGATGCACGTGTCTCCAAAATGCTCAGGTTCAAGGCCAAGCGCGGTATGCTTTCAGAATCGTTCAATAGATATGTGGATACCACCGGGCTCTGTGAGCAAACCGTCAGCCCCGATAAAGAAGCCCTGATTCAAGAGATTGCCGACAAATCGCTGACTTTGGTCAGACGCGGTTCGAAGGTGGCTGTCAAAAAATTCGAAGGCTGCGCATATGTAGCATACTGTGCATCCGAAAACAGCCGCTATCTCACGGACAGGCTCCGCGAGAAAGGTGTGACAGTCTTTGAACTCAAGGAAGGCGCAACCAACGAGGAAATCTACAATCTCAGACTCGAACTCAACGACTACAAAGACATAATAGTCGGATTCCACGCCGGAGACGGCCGCCTCCCCAGCGGCAGGCCGCGCCGTTCCACCGAAATCACTACCGAGCAGTTCAAGACACTCTCTTCGCTTGGCGTAAGACACTATGCCACAGGTATTTATTTCGGCAATCCGTACGACTTGAACGATTTCTGGAAAGACCCCGGCGACTTCAATACTTTGATTATAGGATACGAAGATTCAAAATACAACAACATAGCCGCCGCCAAAATCCTTCTTGGCGAAATAGAACCCGAAGGAGTTCTTCCGGTGGCTGCCTGGAACTTTCCTTGCGGACTTTCAAAATAGCTTTTCGTTATGGGCAGCGTTTATTCTGACAGAGTCGCGTGCATCAGACGATTTATCGGCGAGCGCGGCATTGATGCAATAATCATCTCGGGCACAGACCCTCACAGCAGCGAATATCCAGCCGAGAGGTGGAAGCAGGTGCAGTGGGTGAGCGGTTTTACGGGCGAGGCCGGCGACATTGTCATAACTTCCGACCACGCCGGGCTCTGGACAGACACGCGCTATTTCATCCAGGCGGAAAAACAACTTGCCGGCACAGGCATAGTCCTTCACAAGACCCGTGTCCCGGATGAAGTGCTTATTCCCGACTGGCTGTCGTCCCGATTCTCCAAAGATGTTGTGACTGTGGCCTTCGACGGCCTGTGCCAAAGCATCGGAGCTGTCCGCGACCTCGAATCGCATCTGGAGGCGGCTTACGGCCGCGGCGGGTATCACCTGGTCGATCTTCCGGATTGTTTGTCGCAGTTCTGGACCGACAGACCCTGCATTCCTTCCACCTCAGTCACTCTCCTGGACGAAAAGACCGTTGGCGAATCGCGCGCCAAGAAGATTGACTGGCTTCGCGCCGAGATGGCTTCCCGCGGTTGCGGCTCAATGCTCCTGAGTTCTCTGGACGAGATTGCCTGGCTGCTGAATGTTCGTGGAGAAGACATCGACTACAACCCTTATGTGATTTCGTATCTGCTTATCACTGAGAAAGATGTGCAATGGTTTGTGCGCGACGTGGATTCGGTGCCTTCGGTCGCCGGCGTCATCAATGCGCCTTACAGCGCTGTGGAAGACGCTATTCGAGATGCCCGAACCGATCGGGCGCCTCTGTGGCTGGACCCCGCGTCGCTCAACTACAGCATCTACAAAACCGTCCTGGAAAGTTTCGGCCCCGGAAATATCTTGCAGGCCCCGTCTCCCATAATCCTCAGAAAAGCCCTAAAGAACCGCCGCGAGATAGAGGGCTTCCGCAAGGCGTTTGTCGAAGACGGCGTGGCAATGGAAAAGTTCCTCTATTGGCTTGAAACACAAGTGTCAGAAGGAGAGGACGTTACAGAATGGGACGCTTCGGTGCGCCTCACCCAGCTGCGCTCTGAAATCGAGGGCTACCACGGCAACAGCTTCGAGAACATTTCCGCCTACGGCGAGAATGCTGCGCTGCCGCACTATTCCACTCCTTTCGAGGGCTCGGCGGAGATTGAGGCGCGCGGCCTCTATCTGGTGGACAGCGGCGGGCACTACGACTGCGGCACCACCGACATCACCCGCACCGTGCCTATGGGCCGCTGCACCCGCCAGGAGAAGGAAGACTACACTCTGGTGCTCAAGGGAATGATAGACCTTTCGCTTGCGGTCTTCCCCCGCGGCACCGCCGGATGCCAGATTGACGCGCTTTCGCGCGAGCCTTTGTGGCGGGGCCACCGCAACTTCGGCCACGGCACCGGCCACGGCATCGGCTTCTACTCCGGAGTGCACGAAGGCCCGCAGTCCATACGCCAGAACTTCCTTTCCCAACCCCTGCTTCCCGGTATGGTCACATCCAACGAACCGGGCCTCTATCGCGAAGGCAAGCACGGCATCCGCCACGAAAACGTGATCCTGTGCGTGGAGGACGGCTCCAACGAGTTCGCCTCCTGGCTCAAGTTCGAGACTCTGACCTGCTGCCACATAGACACTTCCATAGTCAAGACCCGTCTTCTTTCGGACGAGGAGCTCGACTGGCTCAACAGCTACAACAGACGTGTTTACAAGACTTTGAAGTCACGCCTCACGCGCGAAGAGGCCAAATGGCTCAAGAAAAAATGCCGCAAACTCCGTCGCGGATGGTTCGAATGGTAGTCCCGGCTGTCTGACCGGCTATTTGACAGTCAGTTTTCCGAAAGTTTCGCCCTGACGCAGAGTGGCAGACTCTCCGTTCTCGAAAAGCATAAGGTCGCCCTTTTTGAGAGTCATCAGACGCGAGACGCTGCATATGCCTTCTGCTATGCGGTGTCTGTCTTCTTCGGGCAGTTCTGACGCCGGCCTGAGATTGTCTGTATAAAGAATTGTGGAACAATCCACTACGCTTACATCTCCCGGCTGGCAATAGATTGAAAGGCCGCGGCCCACGGAGTCGCAGTATCTCCCGACAAATTTTTCGCCTATGGCTTTTCCTGTTTTTATAAGTCTGAGATACAGACAGTTGCAGACTTCCGCCGCTTCAAATCCGTCGGGAAGATAGAATTCGTCCAAGTCCCTCTTGTGGGATGTCTCGGGCCTGACGTGCCAGGTCCCGTCGGGGCGTACAACTGCAATTGTCATCTGCTGCCGGTTCTAAAGTTGCCCCAGCTTTATTCTGGTGAGCACCTGCTTGGTGTCGTTGGTGAAGTCGCCGTTCATCATCCAGTCGTAGTAAGAGGGCTCGGTGTGGAGCACGTCGATAACTTTCTTGCCGCGATGCTTGCCGAAATTGAAGACTATGTTGTCGTGCTCGTCATAGACCATTCTTCCTGCATAGTCTGCAATTTTTTTCTCGCAGGTGTATTGCGAGAGGAAACCCACGTCGTTCCTGATGGGATCGACGGCGTCGGCGCCGTATTTGTCGAGCTGGGCCTCAAGCACTTCGTAGGTGGCCATAGTGTCGGCTTCGGCGGAGTGGGCGTTTTCGAGGTCTTTGTCGCAGTAGAACATATATGCGGCCTTGAGGGTGCGACGCTCCTTTTTGTGGTAGATGTTCTGCACGTCCACGAGCTTGCGTTTTCTGAAGTCGAAATCGACCCCGGCGCGGAGGAACTCTTCTGCCAGCATAGGGATGTCGAACTTGAGGGAATTGAATCCGGCGATGTCGCAGCCTTCCATCCAGGAGGCCAGGGACTTGGCGATCTGGCGGAATGTGGGTTCGTGGGCGACGTCCTCGTCGCTGATGCCGTGGACAGCCTGGGCGCCCGGAGTTATCGGGATTGTGGGGTTGAGGCGGCGGGTCTTGACTTCCACTTTGTTTGGCTCGCCGGGGGCTCCGGGCGAAACCTTTACCATCGAGATTTCGACTATGCGGTCTGACGCGACATTGAGGCCCGTACTTTCGATGTCGAAGAACAAAAGCGGGTTTTTGAGAGCAAGCTGCATATTTTCAGGGTTTTATGCACCAATCATAACGGGCATCAACAGAGCCATTATCTCCTGGTCGGGATCGATGTCGTCTGCGGAAACTATCAGAGCCGCGCGCGCGGGGTCTGCAAGCTTGATGCAGATGTTGCGATATGGGAGGTTGCCGAGGATTTCGAGAAGGAACTGGGCCTTGAAACCTATTTCCATTTCGTCGCCGTCGTACTGGCAGGGGATGGATTCGTATGCGGACATCGAGAAGCTGAGGTCCTGTGCGGACACGACAGCCTCGTTGAACGAAAGTTTGAACTTTATCTGGCTTGAAACCTGGTTGGAGCACACTGCGATACGTTTTACTACATTGAGCAGTTCGCTGCGGCCTATTATCAGATTGTTGTTGTTGTTCTTGGGAAGGACTGTGCGGTATGCGGGGTATGTGCCTTCGATGAGGCGGCATACGAGGATGTTGTCTCCGAAACTGAAATATGCGTTTTTGGCGTCGAAGCGGATTGTGACGTCTTCTTCGCATTTGGCAAGGACGCTTCGCAGGATTGCGGCTGGTTTCTTGTGGAGGATGAAGCTCGAATGCTCGGAAGTCCTGGCACCTTTGAAGCTGAAGCAGATGAGCTTGTGGGCGTCTGATGCCACAAAAGTGGTGGACTCGGGATTCATATCGAAGAAGATGCCGTTCATAACGGGGCGGAGTTCCTCTTCGGCGGTTGCATAAATTGTGTTGTTTATGCCTTCGAGAAGCGATGTGGCGGGAATCACGACATTGTCCGAGACTTCGCCCATTTCGGGAAGGTCGGGATAGTCCTTGGCGTCGAAGCAGGGGATTTTGGATGCTCCGCTCGACCACGCGATATCCATAATGGAAGCCCCGTCTGCCACCGAGAACACGAGCGGCTGGTCGGGGAATTCCTTGAGCGAATCAGTAAGAAGTTTGGCGGGGATTGCAGTGGAGCCTTCCTCGTCCACACGGGCGATCTGAATGGTGGTCTTGAGGGTGGTTTCGCCGTCTGATGCAGTCACTGTGAGGATGTTGCCTCGGAGGACGAAAAGAAAGTTCTCGAGGATGGAGTTTGCCGGTTTGGGGACTATGACTTTCGAGACGGACATCAGCCCGCTGAGAAGCTCTGAACTTGATACTGAAAATTTCATATGGCGATTACTTTTGTTTTCTTTCAATTAACTTACAAATATAAATAATTTTGGATTAATGCCGTAAATCCGATGGCATACTATTTGAGTTTTTATTCAACAAATTTTAAACAGACGTTATGAAAAAGTTTTTTTACTTTGTGATATGTGTGGCCGCAGCAGGCCTTACGGCTTATTTTGTGGCCGATATAACAATCAACAAACGCATAGTCGAGGAGGGCACGATAACCTCCATCGTCAGCGACGGCGCTGACAAAAAGTCAGAATCCGTCAGAAGAGTTCTCACAACAAATGTCCCCAACTTCTCCGACGCCGCAGAAAGCGCAGTCGAGGCAGTTGTTTATGTGAAAGTGGTTCAGAAGGCCCGTCAGCAGCCTGCAACCTCGATTTTCGACCTTCTCTTCGGTTTTGCCCAGACTCCCAAGGACCAGGTCGGCCTCGGCTCCGGAGTCATTATCGATCCGGACGGATACATAGTTACAAACAACCACGTTGTAGCGGGTGCTGACATAATCGAAGTCACTCTCGAGAACAACCGGGTCTATCCCGCCACTTTGGTCGGTACAGACCCTGCAACCGATCTGGCATTGCTCAAGATAGAAGCATCCGACCTTCCCGCCATTCCACTCGGCGATTCCGACCAATTGCGTCTCGGCGAATGGGTTCTAGCCATCGGTTCTCCATACGATCTGCGTTCTACAATCACCGCCGGAATTGTCAGCGCCAAAGGCCGTTCTCTCCCCAACTACGACGGCCAGTACAGAGTGGAGTCGTTCATTCAGACAGACGCTGCCGTCAATCCCGGCAACAGCGGCGGAGCGCTTGTCAACGCAGTTGGCGAACTCGTGGGTATCAATACTTCAATCATCTCACTGACAGGTTCTTATGCGGGATATTCGTTTGCCGTTCCTGTCAATATCGTCAAGAAGATCACAGACGACTTCCGTCAGTATGGAGCCGTTCAGCGCGCTATGCTCGGAGTCTCCATTTCAGACATCAACGCTTCTCTTGCCCAGCAGCTCGGACTTCAGTCCGTTGAGGGTGTTGTCGTAGCCCAGGTCCAGCGAGGCGGCGTAGCCGAAAGCGCCGGCATCCGCGAGGGCGATGTCATAGTCGAAATCAATCTCGGCAAGGTGACCAATTCCGCCGCCCTCCAGGAGCAGATGAGCCGTCTGCGCCCCGGCGAGCAAGCCGTAGTGACCGTCATCCGCGACGGCTCCCGCAAGGAATTCATCGTGAGACTGTAATACGTCATGCCCGTCAATCCTGACCTGTCACTTCACGTCATTCCCGACCACGAGGGGCTGGGGCTATTTGCAGGTTGAGCTCCGGCCAATTCTTTTAATTTGCATCTGTGACGAGACGGACAGAGATGCATCTATAACTGTATTGGTAGTGAATCCCTTCGCTGGCAGTATCTGTGGAGAAATAAGCTGAACAACACAAACTGCCCCCATAAGGGTCTACTATAATATACTCACCATCAATTTGCTCATCACGAATACCATACACATAACCAGAACCGTTCAACCTCTTGTTACAAAGCCAATACCCGGCAGCGGGAAGAAACACGGCACCGGCAGCTTCTATTTTGGCCCACTGGGTGGCGTCGTAATTGTTGTATTGATCATATGCCCTTGGCGATTCATTTAAGTTCTGTATGGCAGTTACACCCGAAGGATGAGAATATGAGTCCGGGAATAGGATCAATCCTCCTACTCCACATACCGTGGCATATGCAAATACGTATGGAACATTCCTCTTAGTCAAAATATACCACCACTCATTATCGTCATCATGATCAGAAGTTTCGGCAAGGACGCGCCATTTACCGGTCTGACCATTGGCGGTAAAATTGGGATTTGGCTCAAACCTTGCGTTGGGGTCGTTGGTGAAAAACACTGTTTCTTCAGTACCAGGACTAACCATCTCTTGGTAATTCATAGCTTTAGATGCGTCATCAGAATAATGAAAATAAGAGAGATGTGTTGAGCTCACATCAGTCTCGTAATCATATTGATGTGTCTCGAACTCGAATGAGGAACCGTTGTAGTAGAGGTTGCCCTTGGAGAAATAGACCTTCTTGGTAGCTGATACTGAGAAGAGGCCGTTTATCCTGTCAGCGAGAGTAAACTTGTCTGCCGCAATCCTGATTGACCTGAGTAGGGTTTTGTCGGTGTTGATGCTTTTGCTTTCTGCGGTGTACACTTTCTCTTCCGACCCTTGCTTGATTGTGAAGGTGTAGTCCTGAGTGGATGTTGCGTCTGCGCAGGCAAAGACGAAGGAAACCCCGTTTACGTTGGCGTTGGCTATGCCGGTGACAGCGTCGCCCGTGGTGCCTGTTTTGGCTGAGATTCCGTTGCTCCCGACTGTGATTCCGGTGCAGGGTTTCAAGTGGTTGCATGCAAGGGTGTACGACTTGCTCCGGTCTATGGTCGTGGAGCCGTTGGTATAGACATTTATTTGTACCTCGGTGAGATACTTCCATTCGTCGAGTGTCACTCCCAGACTGCTGTAGGCATATGTGTAGCTCCTTTTGTTCGACGCCAGCTTGATGGTACCGTCATAGACGGCGCTGAGGGTGCCACCGCCTTCCTTGGGATTTTTGCCGCTGAGGGTTACACCCGATGTCTTCGTGGCCCATTTTGAACCGTCGAATTCAACCACAAGGTCGGGATTGGTCCCGGTGTTGCCGTCATACCAGATTTTTAAAATGTCACCCTTTGCCCAAGTGCTCTTGAGCGCCGTCGCCTTGGTGACGGGCCCTTCGTCTTCGGAGCTTTCGCCTTCAGGATCGGCCACGGTGATGTTCAGCTTGATGACGCCGGAGGTCTGGGTTTCCGTCGGCGAGTCCGTCGGAATCGAATCCAAGACATCGTCAATTTTGCCGCAGGAAACCGTGACGGCCAGCGCGAAAATCACCGCCGCCGCGATAGTCAGGATGATGGACTTTTTCATTTTCATTGTATTTTATTGTTTATTTGGCATATGGGAAGATGCCCGAACAGGGTCGGGCATGACGGAATAGACCGACAAGCAAAGCCAGTCGCTCTTGACCGACG
>R06__coassemble_948_pt1 | contig 10155 bp, 11 predicted proteins | sample R06__metabat2_high_PE_024 | metagenome-assembled genome bin R06
ATATTAAGAACGAGATAAAATCTCTTGATATAAACACTATGTCGCCTCTCGACGCGTTCGACGAGCTGCGGCGATTGAAGAAGAAACTGGGAATATAAGGGACTTTTGGGAGTTACCTTATATGGCAGACAAATTAAGGACGATGCTTTCACTCCTTGGGGTGTGCATCGGCATTTTCGCCATCGTGGCGGTTTTTACGCTGGTCGATTCGCTCCACGCGACCATCAGCGAGGGCTTCGAAAACTACGGAGCCGACATTCTTTTTGTTGAGAGTCAGCCTCTTGAGCCCGATCTGAACGAGGACGGCGTCTTCCGCTGGTGGGAGTATGCCTCGCGGCCCGAGGCCTCCTTCAACGAGTTTTCTTTTTTGAGGGAGATGCTGGGCGCGGATGCGCGTGTGGCTTTTGTTGTGCGCTGCGACGCAGGGGTTGTGGGGGTCGACGGTTGGTGGCAGATGGTGGTTCAGGACGATATCCGCGCCGGACGGGGTGTCACCGCGGCGGAGCTTTCGGGCGGGGCTGCAGTGGCGATTCTGGGCTCAAAGGCCGCGGCGGAGCTTTTCAAAAACGTGGAGGACCCTGTGGGGCGCAGCGTCAAGGTCGGGGGACGCAACTTCCGCGTGGTCGGGGTTTTTGCCGAAAGGGGCGCGAATATGGTCTCCACGGTGCAGGTTGACGATGTTTTGCTGGTGCCGGCGCGCTCTGTCGGGGGTGGGGGCAGGACCTCGATTGCGGTGTCCGGATCTTCGGCCGAGGAGTTGCGTTTGGCAATGCGCCAGGTGCGCAGGCTCCGGCCGGGCGACTCCGACCACTTCGCCATCAACACTCTGTCTTTCATTGTGTCGGAACTTTCCGAGATTTTCGGTATGGTCTCGACCTTGGGCTGGATTGTCGGAATCTTCTCGCTTCTGGTGGGAGGTTTCGGCATCGCCAACATTATGTTCGTGGGCGTGGAGGAACGCACCCGGCAGATCGGAATCCAGAAGGCCCTGGGCGCCCGCCGGCGGGTCATAGTGCGTGAATTTCTGCGGGAGGCGGTGCTGCTGTCTCTGGGGGGCGGAGTCTGCGGAGTGTTGCTGGTCTGGATTGGTGTCTTGCTGATTCCCGCCTCCGCCATAACCGTGCGGCTCAGTTTCTCCAACGCCTTTCTGGGCCTTTCCGTTTCCGTGATCCTCGGCCTCCTCTCCGGCGTAGCTCCCGCCTGGCACGCCGCCCGCCTCTCTCCCCTCGAGGCCATCAACCACTAGTTTTCGTACACACGCGAGTCACTCGCGTCTGTACGAAAATCCGCCCTGCCCGACCCTGTCCTCCACGTCATGCCCGACCTGTTCGGGCATCTCACATTTGCTAATTTGGAACATATATGTTACCTTTGTATGAAATATCATCACCCCGACAGCAAGTACAGCTTTCCGGCAGGAAGGCACGAATCACACTATGAAAAGGATTTTAACATTGGCGTTGACGGCGGCCTGCATAGGTTTGACAGCGTTGTTGACCGTCACGGGCTGTTCAAAAGAAAATCCCGTCGAACCCGAACCCGAACCTGCCCCCGCCGCCGGCGAATTGGCCGGTTTCATCTGTCCGCCTTACACTCTGGACCGGAACGAAATCATCGACTCGGTCCTTGATCTCGTCAAAACCCTGTTGCCCATCAGCACAGACGACGAATCCATTCTGAAATCACTGCTGGCCTCTTTGTTCAGGCACGACGTGACTGTAGCCAAGGTCGAATACTACACCACCGGGGTCGATGGCTCCACCGTAAAGGCGTCCGGCGCCATCCTCTGGCCGTCCGAGGTCACCGCAAGCGGCCGCTACGACCGCATCGTCAGCGTGACGCACGGCACGGTCGATATCGACAGTGCGCCCACCACGGAAACACTGCCCGTAGAGACAATCTGCTCGGTGTTCCACAAAACAAAGAATCAGATTGTGCTGATCGCCGACTACCTCGGCTATGGCTCCAGCCGTACAGCCGATCTGCAGCACCCCTATCTGCATACCGAACTGACCGGCAAGACTTGCGCCGACCTTCTGGAAGCCGCGCAGTCCTACATTTCCGACTCACTCCGGTTCGTTCCCTCCGACCCGCGCGACCCTATCCAACTTTGCGGTTACTCCCAAGGCGGGCACGGCGCCATCGCTACTCTTTTCGAACTTCAGAAACGGGGAATGGCCGACCGCGTGACCCGGGTCGATGCCGGTGCCGGCCCGCAAGACCTTATGGCTATGGAACAGGCATTGGTCGGGATGAAAGGCGAGCCCTATAACACTATGGGCTATCTGGCTTACTTTTTCCGTGGCATAATTTACGGCAATAGCCTCGATGTCGATCCCGAGAATATCTATGCGCCTGAAGTATTCCAAGAAAACGCCGACGGCATCGTCCCCTACGATTTGTTTTCCACCGCTATGCTGAGCACCTGGCACCAAGCCTTGGGCACCGATGTCACCAAGGTGCTGCACGCCGACTTTTTCGATGAGAATCCGGCTGTCACGGCCAGCGACGACGTCAAGACCATTCTCGCTACCATAGACGAGATTTCCAACGTGAATTTCGCGGTGCCCTCCAATCCGTCCATCATCACTTTCTATCACAGTCCCCTCGACGACCAGGTACCCTACATCTGTTCCGTCAATGCCCACGAAAAATGGCCGGGCAGCTCTTTTGTCAACCTCAGTTTAGGCGCCGGCGACCACGCCACCTGTTTGTTGGAATACAGTTTCCGTCTCTTGGACGACAACGAAGCCGCCATCTGGACGAACATTTCAACCAGTCTGCAATCATTTTCCGGAGCCAAATAATCCTCCGTTCCGTGCGTGCCTTGCTGCAGGTCGGAGCTGTTGCAAAAGGGCGGGCCGCCGATACCGCTACTTGAACAGCAGCGGGGCGAAGTTGCTGAGGTACAGCCTCCAGTTGGCCCAGGTGTGGCCGCCTTCGGAGACGTAGTAGGTGTGCTCGAGGCCGCATTCCGTCAGCATCGCGTCGAGCGTGCAGGCGGAATCGTAGAGGAAGTCGGCATCTCCGCATCCCACCCAGTAGAGTTTGTATCCGGCCTTCTTAAGTCCCTGGAAACGTGCGCGATAGTCCTCCAGCGCCGAAGGGTCGGTGGCGCGGATTCCCATACTCAGCGGGCAGATGTACTGGAAGAATCCCGGGAAGAGATTGGCCGCCGCGATGGTGTGCCCGCCGCCCATCGACAGTCCGGCAATGGCGCGACCCGAAGGCTGCGCAATAACGCGGAAGTTCTTCTCGATGAAAGGCACGATGTCGCCCACCAGGCTGCGTACATAGATATCCGCATTCTCGGGAGCGCGCAGATCCATCTGGCGTTCAGGCAGTTGAAGAGTCTTTGCGGCCTGCTGCCAGGGGTTGCCGTTGGGCATCACCACAATCATCGGCTTGGCCAGACCCTGTTCGATGAGGCGGTCCATAATCTGCATGGTGCGGCCCATCGACGGCCAGGCATCCTCGTCTCCGCCCGAGCCGTGGAGAAGGTACAGCACCGGGTATTTCTGCCCACCGCCCTCATAGCCGTAAGGCGTGTAAACCGAGAGGCGGCGCTGCATTCCGAGGGTCGGGCTGTCGTACCACATATAGCTTAAGGTGCCGTGCTGCGTCGAAGCTGTCTCGTGGTAACCCGCCGACCGCTCGCCATCGACTATCGCGCAGCTCAAAAACGAAGTGCCGTCGCGCTGCATCAGCACATTCGCGGGATCGAGGGTCTTGACGCCGTCCACGACGAACCAGTAGAAGTAGAGTTCGGGCTCCAGTCCTCCGACCGTGGCGCTCCAGACTCCGCCCGGCCCTTTGGTCATCGGCACGGGAGCCTGCCCCCAGTCGAGCCAGCTGCCCCAGACGCTCACGACCGTGGCGTAATCAGCACTGAGCCTGAAGGTTATGCTGTCGCCCGCCACTTCGGGAGACACCAGAGGTTTGTTAGCGAAATTTCCCAGTTCCTGCGCCGACGCGCTGTAGATGCCGAAGCCGCTGCACAACGCCGCGACTGCCATAAGAGATAGTAATGTTCGTTTCATAGACGTATTTTTCTACGAAGTTAACGAAAAAACCCCCTCAGTGCTTCGGGCATTTCCCGAAGCAGACACCCCAAAAACAAGCATCCCGTGAGCAAAAAGGGGTGTTTTGCTCACGGGAGATGATGTCCCGGCGGGTTCGGGGGAGGTGACGGGTCGGAGGGTTCTCGGACTACTTCTTGAGGGAACTGAAGAGGGTCGTCAAGGTCGAGACGGCGGATGTTACGTCGGACGATGCCTCTGAGGTGGTTGTACCTTCCGACGTTGTCGAACTTGAATTGCTGCCGCTCTTGAGTTTCGAGAGCAGGCTGCTTGCGGCTTGAGTCGCTACGGTTGTTGCGGCCGATGAGCCCAGCGATGAAAGGTCGAGATTGGCTATCGAGGTGAGACTGCTCAAGACATTTTCGGAGTTTGATGTATTGACAAGGCTTGAGGAGCCGCTTATAAGACCTTTGAGGAATGACGAAGTATTGGATTCCGGCAGAAGCCCCTGGATGTTGGAGGCCAGTGACACGAGATTCGAGATGTTGGTTGTGTTGGAGAGATCCAGTTTGCCATCGGCCTTATATTGAGTGTAGAGTCCAAGAAGGGCTTTACCGGCCGAAAGACCGTTTGACAATGTGAGAGACGATGTGGCGGTTGATGTCTGTGCACTGGCTGTCAGTGCAGAAAACGTTGCAGCTAAGGCAATTAGTAATGATTTGAGTTTCATAAGGCTTATTTACTTAAGATGCCCGAACGTGGTCGGGCATGACGGTTCAAGTTTGATCGGGTTTCGTACACTACGCGAGTGACTCGCGTAGTGTACGAAGTCGGGCGATTATCTGCGGGGAGCGCTGTCGGGCTTCTCGCCGGGACGGCCGCCGTCACGCTGACCGCCGTCACGCAAACCGCCGTCGCGAAGGCCGCGAATCATCTTCATACGGAAATTGTCTTCGGCCATAATCAGGCGGGCCACCTTCTCTATGGGCAGGACTTTCTTGACGGCTGCGTAGTAGCCCTCAAACAGATTCTGCTCTGCAGTATAAGCAGCCACATAGGCATCTACGCGTGCGGAAATCTCCTTGTCGGAAACGCCATCTTCGACGCGCAAAGCCCAGAAAGCTTTCATCGTGGCGTCGTGAGCGGCCATATTTTCTTTCCAGTATTTGTTGTAAACCGGCCAGAAGACCTGTGCTTCTTCGGGAGTCAGGTCGAGCTCGGTGGTGATGAATGCTATCTTTTCGGCCTGGATTTTTTCCGCCCATTTCTTGTCGGGGGCGGGAGCCTGACCGGGAGCCTGAGGACCCTGAGGACCCTGAGGACCTTGAGCGAAAGACAAAGCTGCCATAAGAAGGCAGAAAGATGTCAGAATTATACGTTTCATAATAATATTATTCTTGTGCTAAATATGATGCTAAATCGTTGATTGACAGTTCGTCAAGAAGATACGAGACTATGTCTTCGTCCCCGAGGGCTTCTTCGGACTCCAAAGACGCCACATCGAGATATTCTATGAACGAGGCGTCGAGAAATCCGTGATCGACAGCCGCGACGCGCGACTCCGAAGCAGGAGCCGAAGGAAGCCTCTCCGAAGTATGTGTCAGAGCCATAACGCCATAGCCCATACCGAAGATTACGCCGAACATCGCCGCCATATATATAATAGGTTTGACGACAGCCCGCCAGCCGCGAGGCTCAACAACCTCCGCCGCCGCAACCCGTTCCATCAAAGAACTCTCCAACCCCTCGAGATATCCTTCCGGAGTCTTGAAGGGATTGGAGAGACGCAATTGCTCAAACGTATTATTAACCTCATTCATTACTGACCTTTGACTCATAATGCCCGAATAAGTTTAATTCGATGAAAATTCTTTTACCCATTGGGTGACTTTCCGGTATGCCTGATGATACGACGCCTTGAGCGACCCTTCTGTGGAGCCCAGAACGGAAGTCATATCCTTGTAAGGCATCTCTTCGTAGTAGCGCAGCATAAAGACGGCCTTCTGCTGCGGGGGGAGTTTGGCGATGGCCCTCTGAAGAGCCGTCTGGGCGGCATCGCCGTCGAAGTAGGGGTCGGAACTGAGGAAGCGGCCCAGGGACTCGGGGTCGTAGAGGCCTTCGTCCTGCCGCTTCTTCAAAAAGGTGATGCACTCGTTGGTCGCGATGCGGTAGAGCCAGGTGTAAACCCCGCTGTCTCCGCGGAACGACTCGAAGCTGCGCCAGGCCTTCAGGAAGGTGTTCTGCAGGCAGTCGTCGGCGTCTTCGTGCACCGCCACCATACGGCGGATGTGCCAATAGAGACGCTCACTGTACTGGTGCACAATGTGTTCGAATGCTTCCCGGCGCTCTTTTTCCGTCATTTTACAAGTTCTCGCGCAGCCTGAGCAATATGCTCTGCGTCAAGGCCATAGGCCTTCATCAGCTGGGCGGGGGTGCCGCTCTCTCCGAAGCGGTCGTCCACTGCTACAAAGCGCATAGGCACCGGACATCCGCTGCGGGCCAGGAGCCCTGCAATGTCTTCTCCGAGGCCTCCGGCGATGAGGTGCTCTTCGGCCACCACCACTTTTCCCGTCTTGGCTGCGGATTCTTTGACTGCGGCCTCGTCCAAAGGTTTAATTGTGTGGATGCCGAGGACCTCCGCGCTGATGCCTTCTGCCTCAAGCTGCCTGCAGGCTTCGAGAGCCTCCCAGACTAGGTGGCCTGTGGCGACTATTGTGACGTCGGAACCTTCCTCGAGCCGCACTGCCTTGCCGATTTCCAGCACTTGGTCGGCGGGGGTGAAGTTGGGCACCGAAGGGCGGCCGAAGCGCAGATAGACGGGGCCTTCCCACTCGGCTGCGGCCAGAGTCGCGGCTTTGGTCTGGTTGAAGTCCCAGGGGTTGATGACGGTCATTCCGGGGAGGGCGCGCATCATTCCGATGTCTTCCATTGTCTGGTGGGTGGCGCCGTCCTCGCCGAGGGTGATGCCGGCGTGCGATGCTGCAATCTTGACGTTGGTGCGACCGTAGCAGACAGCCATACGCACCTGGTCGAGCACGCGTGCAGAAGCGAAGTTGGCGAAGGTGCCGGCGAAGGGAACGAGGCCGCTCAGGGCCAGGCCCGATGCAACGCCTATCATATTGGCCTCGGCGATTCCGCACTGGAAGAACCTTTCGGGAAATTCGGCCGCGAATGCATCCATTTTGAGCGAGCCGGTGAGGTCGGCGGTGAGCCCCACCACCTTGGGATTGCGACGGGCAGCCTCCAGAAGGCCTGCTCCGAAACCTGAACGTGTGTCTTTGTTTCCGCTGTTGATGTATTCTTTCATAGTTTTAGCCTCCTGTAGATTAAAAGTCTCCCATAGTTTCTTCGAGCTGCTGAAGGGCAGCTTCGCACTGCTCGGCCGAAGGAGCCTTGCCGTGCCATTTGTGGGTGCCGGCCATAAAGTCCACTCCGTGACCCATTTCGGTGTGGAAGAGTATCATTGTGGGTTTTTGGGCGGACTCGTCGTCGGCTTTGTCGAAGGCGTCTGCTATGGCGGCGAAATCGTGGCCGTCTGCCTCGAGGACTCTCCAGCCGAAGGCTTCCCATTTGGCGCGGAGATCGCCCAGAGACGCGACATTCTCCACCGAGCCGTCTATCTGCTGGTGGTTCCAGTCGGTTATGGCCACCAGATTGCTGACCTTGTGGTGGGCGGCCATCATCGCTGCCTCCCAGACCTGGCCTTCTTCGGACTCGCCGTCGCCGAGCAGGACATAGACTTTGTGGGGGTCTGTTACGCCCGGCTTGTTCGGGCATCTTTTGGCGAGAGCGGCGCCCAGAGCCACGGAAATGCCCTGGCCCAGCGAGCCGGCGGTCTGGTTGATGCCGGGAAGGCCCTTCTCGACGCAGGGGTGGCCCTGGAGACGAGAGCCCATCTGACGGAGCGTACCGAGCTCTTCTACAGGGAAATAGCCCCTGCGTGCAAGCACGCTGTAGAGAACCGGGGCGATGTGGCCGGCCGACAGGAAGAACATATCGAGGCCTTCGCCGCTGCGTTTCCAGTTCTCCGGCGTGACGTTCATTTTCTTGAAAAACAGATAGGTTACAATGTCAGTGCTGCTCATTGAACCTCCCGGATGGCCGCAAGTGGCCTTGTGCACCATCCTTACGATGTCCCTCCTCACCTGCGAGGCTATCTGGGGCAGAGTATAATTTGATGTCATAAGCAAATTTTATATAGTATAGAAAAACAAAGATAATGATTATATTTGCAGTTACGAAAATTTGTGGCATGAAAAACATAAGAAATTTCTGCATAATAGCCCATATAGACCACGGAAAGAGCACTCTGGCCGACCGTATGCTCGAAAAGACGCAGACTCTCGACCGTCGGGAGATGGAAGCGCAGGTGCTCGACTCTATGGATCTGGAGAAGGAAAAAGGCATCACCATAAAGAGCCACGCCATCCAGATGGAGTACAACTATAAGGGCGAGAAATATATCCTCAACCTCATCGACACTCCGGGGCACGTGGATTTCTCTTACGAAGTCTCCCGCGCCATCGCCTCCTGCGAAGGAGCCCTGCTGGTTGTGGACGCCACCCAAGGCATTCAGGCCCAGACAATTTCCAATCTTTATCTGGCCATCGAGCACGACCTCGAGATAATCCCGATTCTCAACAAGATAGATATGGACGCCGCTATGGTCGATGTAGTCCGCGACCAGGTCGTTGACCTTCTGGGCTGCGACGAGTCGGACGTTCTGCTGACTTCGGCCCGCACCGGAGAAGGTGTCGATGCCATTCTCGACGCCATCGTGGAGAGGATTCCGGCTCCTTCGGGAGACCCTTCCGCTCCTCTCCAGGCCTTGATTTTCGACTCGGTCTTCAACAGTTTCCGCGGCATCATCGCTTATTTCAAGGTTCTGAACGGCTCGGTCCGCACGGGCGACAAAGTCAAGTTTGTCAATACCGGCAAGGAATACGAGGCCGACGAAGTGGGAGTCTTGAAGATGAAAATGTGTCCGCGTGGCGAAATTCCTTGTGGCTCAGTGGGTTATATAATCTCGGGCATCAAGACGGCCGTTGAGGTCAAGGTCGGAGACACCATCACTCACGTGGCGGCGCCCTGCTCCGAGGCCATCGCCGGCTTCGAGGATGTCAAGCCTATGCTCTATGCCGGAATGTTCCCCGTCACGGCAGATCAGTACGAAGATTTGCGCGCATCGCTTGAGAAATTCCAGCTCAACGACGCCTCGCTCGTCTTCGAACCCGAAAGTTCGCTGGCCCTGGGCTTCGGATTCCGTTGCGGATTCCTCGGGCTGCTCCATATGGAGATTGTCCAGGAGAGGCTCTTCCGCGAATTCGATATGGATGTGGTCACCACGGTGCCCAACGTATCCTATAAAGTATATACCACTCAAGGCGAATGTCTGGACGTACACAATCCGTCGGGCCTGCCGGCTCCTACGCTTATAGACCGCATAGAGGAGCCTTATATCCAGGCTCAAATCATCTCTAAATCAGAGTTTTACGGGCCCATAATGAAATTATGCCTCGACAAGCGAGGTATCTTGAAGAGCGAACACTATGTGTCTGCCGACCGCGTGGAGCTCACCTACGAGATGCCTCTTTCGGAGATTGTTTTCGATTTCTACGACAAGCTCAAGTCCATCTCCAAGGGCTACGCTTCGTTCGACTACCATATCATAGGTTTCCGTGAGGCCAAGCTGGTGAAGCTCGATATTTTGCTTAACGGCGAGCCGGCCGACGCGCTCTCCACGCTGATTCATCAGGACCACGCCTACGATTTCGGCCGGAAGATTTGCGAGAAACTCAAGGAGCTCATCCCGCGCCAGCAGTTCGACATAGCCATTCAGGCCGCCATCGGAGCCAAAATCATAGCCCGCGAGACCGTCCGCCAGGTCCGTAAAGACGTCACAGCCAAATGCTACGGCGGCGACATCACCCGTAAGCGCAAACTCCTCGAGAAGCAGAAGCAGGGCAAGAAACGTATGCGCCAGATCGGCCAGGTCGAAGTTCCCCAATCCGCCTTTATGGCCGTGTTGAAGCTCGATTAGTTTTCGTACAGACGCAGGTCAGCTGCGTGTGTACGAAGTCCCGCTCGGGGGCATCTCCCGTGAGCAAAACACCCCTTTTTGCTCACGGGATGCTTG
>R06__coassemble_956_pt1 | contig 10125 bp, 10 predicted proteins | sample R06__metabat2_high_PE_024 | metagenome-assembled genome bin R06
AGAAGGCATCAGCACCTCAATTTTTGTGGATCAGTTGCCCGAAATGGTCAAATATTTTTTTGTTTATGTTTGGGAGAGCATCGATATCTACACCGAAAGCTACGCCCGTGAGTACTCCGCCGGCCGCGACAAAGCCATAGAGCCATACGTCAGGACTGCAGAAGAAGCCTGCAGGCTCGGCCTTGGCATCAATGCGGGGCACGACCTCAATCTCGAGAACCTCAGGTTCTTCAAAGAGAACATCCCGGGGCTCCTCGAAGTCTCCATCGGCCACGCCATTATTTGCGACGCCCTTTATATGGGGTTGCAAAGCACAATCGAGGCATATTTGGGAGAGTTGAAATAAAATGATATATTTGCAGGCTAAACTGAATTTTTATATTATACAAATCAATAAATTAAATGAAAAACACTTCTCTTATTCTCAGCATCGCGGCAGTAGTGATCGCCGCCGTTGCCGTTGTACTTGTCTGCTTGAATCCCAAGCCCGCACACAAATCCGTTGAAGGCACAGAAGGCGCTGCAGCCGCTGTCGCAGGCGACATCGTTTATGTCCGCATCGACACCCTCATTATGCAGTACGATATGTACAGCGACCTCCGCTCTTCTTTCGAAGCCAAAGCAACAACAGTCCAGGACGACCTCAACAAAAAGGGCCGCAAGCTTGAGAGCGACATCAAAGCATTTGAAAATCAGATAAACAAGGGTCTCCTCACCCGTTCCGCAGCCGAGCAGCAGCAGGCTTCTCTCCAGCAGCGTCAGCAGGAACTCCAGACCCTCGCCGCACAGAAGCAATACGAGCTTCAGGAAGAGGAAGTCGTCCTCACCAATCAGGTTATGGACGCTGTCAAGACCTTCCTTGAGGCATACAACGAAGTTCACCAGTATGCAGCAATCCTCACCACAAGCGAGGCAACAAATGTAGTCATCGTAGGCAACCCCGGCCTCGACATCACAGCCGAAGTGGTGGATGGCCTCAACGCCGAATACATCAAGAACCGCAACAAATAACGATTCACACCACAGTGAAAAGATTTCTTCTCATAGCCGTCACATTGCTTATATCCTTGAGCATCACAGCCCAGGAGAGATTCGTCGAGCACCGTGTCAAATGGTTCGAGACCCTCGCTTCGATAAGCGAAAAGTACGGCGTGGCGCCCGAAACCATCCTCCGGTACAACAATATGGAGGAAGGCGACGTCAAGGCGCGGGTGCTTCTGCGCATTCCACTCACTCCCCTGCCCGAGCAGGCAGAGGAGCAGCAGGCAGCAGCAGAAGAAGTTCCCGAAGCCCAGTCCCAGGAGGAAGAAGAAATCCCCAATACAATTTTCGATGCCGACAACCCCTTGAAAGTGAGTCTTATACTCCCTTTCGGGGCCGGCAGCGAAAACCCCTCGGTCAACTATTTTGACTTTTACAGCGGAGCCTTGATGGCTCTGCGCAGCGCCACTGCCGCCGGACTTCCGGTCGAGCTTAGCGTCTATGACCTCAAATCCACCTCTTTCGAGACCTTGATCCTCAATCCCGAATTTGCATCAAGCAAGCTCATAATCGGTCCGCCCCACGCCTCCGAACTCGAGCCCTTCGCCGCTTTCGCCCTCGAACATCAGATTGCCCTGGTTTCGCCTATGGACCCCGGTGCCGAGCATCTTGTATCCGGCAACCCCTATCTGTTCCAGGTCCCGACTTCCTCATCCGTCAGGCTCTCCAATCTTCTGGGAAGACTCAATCCTTCGGAAGAAGAAGAAGTTCTTGTATTCTACGATTCTTCGATGAAAGAAGAAGCTCTTGTCGGCAAGATAACTTCTTCGCTCGACAGTATGGGCATAGCATACAGGCCGATAGGCTATGGCCTCCTGAACGGTCGCGACCTCTCTGAAAATCTTCAGAAGGAGCTCGACCCCGAAAAGGAATACAAAGTCATTGTGGCATCTGAAGACGATGCATTCGCCCCCGACATCGTGCGAAATATGAGAGTCCTCAAACTTTTCGCCATACCCGTGGAGCTTTATTGCAGCAATCGCGTAAGAAACTTTGAATCAATCGATTCCGACTCGTTCTACGAGCTTTCAACCCACGTCTGCGCGTCTTACTTCATAGACTATTCTTCGGAAAATGTCGGCAAGTTCGTCTATCAGTATCGCGCCCTTTTCAACGCGGAACCCACCCCCTACTCTTTCCAGGGCTTCGACATAATCTCCTACTTCGCCACCACAATGTGCACGGCAGGGAGCAATTTCATCTTCACGGCAGACCACTACCCTATGGATATGCTTCAGTGCAGCATCCGTTTCGCCAGAGACGATGAAAAAAGCGGATGGCGAAACATCGCCACCCGCAATATTTCCTACAACGAAGATCTCACTATTTCAGTAGACCGATAGGGTCGAGATTGGCTTTCTCGATATCCTTGAAATAGTTTACCGTACCGACCTTGAGTTCAACGGTTGCGGCATCGTCGCATACGATGATGCCTCTTGCGTGCATCTGGAGCACCGAAATAGTCCACATATGGTTCACGGAGCCTTCGACTGCGTGGAAGAGGGCGCGGGACTTGTTGTGGCCGTTGGCAAGAATCATCACTTCCTTGGCATCCATAATTGTACCGACACCGACTGTGAGAGCAGTCTTGGGCACTTTGTTGATATCGTGATCGAAGAAGCGCGAGTTTGCAATAATTGTGTCTGTTGTCAGAGATTTGACACGGGTGCGTGATGCAAGCGACGAACCGGGTTCGTTGAATGCGATGTGGCCATCGGGGCCTATACCTCCCATAAAGAGATCTATTCCGCCATAAGAAGCGATTTTTTCCTCGTACTGACGGCATTCTTCCTCGGGGTCGGCGGCATTGCCGTTGAGAATGTTCACGTTTTCCTTCTTTACATTGATGTGGCTGAAGAAATTGTCCCACATAAATGTGTGGTAGCTCTCGGGATGGTCTTCGGGGATGCCGATATACTCATCCATATTGAATGTAACCACATTTTCAAAGGATACTTGCCCTGTCTGGTAGAGATGGATAAGTTCCTTGTAAGTTCCTATGGGCGTGGAGCCTGTAGGAAGACCAAGTACGAAAGGCTTGTCTGCGGTGGGTTTGGCTTCCCTGATTCTTTTAGCGATGTAGGCGGCTGCCCACTGTGACATCTTTCCGTAAGATTCTTGAATAATTAGACGCATAATATTAATAATAGGTATTGATTATTTCTCGTTTAAAAGTACTCTCGCGTTGGCTTTGGATTCTTCGGTGATTCCTGCCCCGCTGAGCATACGCGCCACCTCATTGACGCGTTCTTCTCCTTCTATCTTCCGTATATGTGTCGAAAGAGTCTGCCCGCCGTCCTTGTAAACAAGGAAATGGGCTGAACCCTTGCTTGCCACCTGCGGAAGGTGCGTTATGGCCATAACCTGCATCGAAGAGCCCATATCCACAATCATACGGCCCATCTTGTCGGCTATGCTGCCGGAGATTCCGGTGTCGATTTCGTCGAAAATCATTGTGGGCATGCCGGTATAGTGGCAAATGAAAGACTTGATACAGAGCATTATACGCGAGAGCTCGCCACCGCTGGCGCATTTGGAGAGTTCGCGTGGCTCGGCTCCGTTGGCGTTGAAGAAGAAAAGGATGTCGTCCTTGCCGTCGGGTCCGAAAGATTCTTTCTCCTCGACTCTGACCTCGAATGATGCAAGAGGCATCTCGAGGCCTCGGACAAGACTCTGCAGCTTCTCAGAAAGCTGCGGAGCTTCTGACGCTCTTTTATTATGGATGGCTTCGGCGGCAGCGGCGCATTCGTCGTGAAGTTTCCGGTTTTCGGCCTTGAGCCGTCTGAGTTCCTCTTCGTTATCGACTCCCACTCCGAGCATCGCGGCAATTCTGTCGCGCTGCGCTATGAGTTCTTCGACCGACGAAGAGTCCAGCCGGCGCATAAGGTCGTAGAGAAGCGACAGACGGTCGTCAACCTCCTGAAGTCTGGAAGGATTGAAGGATGTGTTCTCCGAAATGCTTTCCACCTCGGAGCGGATGTCCTTGAGTTCCACGGCCGCCGACTGCACTCTCTGCGAAAGCTCTTCGGCCCGGGGCACGAACTGACGGATTTTCTCCAATGACGAACATATCTCCTTGAGCCTGGATGTCAACGGATTTTCGCCGTCGCCGGCGAATATGGCTTCGGCCTGCGAGAGATTCTCCTTTATGAGTTCCACATTCGAGAGCTGCTGCTGCTCTGCTTCAAGTTCCTGCAATTCTCCTTCGCGGAGATTTGCCTTTGAGAGTTTGTCGTATTGAAATTCCAGAAATTCCCTTTCTTTGCCGGACTCAGCGAGGCTTTTCTCAAACTCGGAGAGTTTGCGGCAATGCTTCTGATACGCATCGTATTTGACTGAATATGAGGCTATTTCAGCCGAGAGAGATGCATAGCCGTCGAGCACGGACATCTGGAAGGCACGGTCGGCGAGAAGAAGATGCTGGTTCTGGGAATGGATATCGACCAGATGCGACGAAGTGGCCTGCAATTGGTCGAGAGTCACGGGGCAGTCGTCGATGAAGGCTCTGGAACGTCCCGATGGTGCAAGCACCCTGCGGATTATGGTTTCGGCTCCTTCGGGCGATATGAATTCAGCCTCGACAATGCAATTGCGCGATTTGTCCTTGAGAACTCCGGCGTCTGCCTTGCTTCCAAGGAGCAGCGAAAGGGCGCCGAGAAGTATTGATTTTCCGGCTCCGGTTTCGCCCGTAATAATGACAAGGTCACCCGGAAACTCCGTCTCCAGGTGATCTATCAATGCGTAATTGTCTATCGATAACTTCTTTAACATTTGCTGTCAAGACCCCCGAACAGGTCGGGGGTGACGAATTTGTTTTGTCAGTCTGTGGTGACGTATTATTCCGTCATGCCCGACCTGTTCGGGCATCTCTATTCGGTCTTGCGATAGACCAGTTTGCCCTCCATAAACTCTTTGGTGGCGGTGAGGGCCGGCTTGGGGAGTTTCTCGTAATATTTCGAAATCTCTATCTGCTCACGGTTCTCAAAAGTCTCTTCGAGAGTGTCGGCGTAGTTGGAGAACTCCTCTAGTTTGTTGCTGAGTTCCTGCTTGAGGTCGGCCGAAATCTGGTTCGCGCGCTTGGCGATTACCATAACTGTCTCGTAGATGTTGCCGGTGGGCGCTGCCAGGTCGGCGAGGTTGCGTGTAACGGTGTTGCTTATCACCTGCTGTTTTTCGTTACTCATTATCTTCTTTTTTATCTTTTTTCAATATTTTCTGAACTTTTGTATAGTAAGGCTCAAGTTTCTTTGAAAACTCGGAGTCGGGGAATTCGCTCACCACATTGAGGTAGTCGTCCACAAAAACGAGATAACGCTCTTTCTGCTTGGAAGGGATGCTGTTGAAGGCATAGTGGTACGACGACATCGCGGTATAGTAGAGAATCTCGTCGCGGTAGCGGTTGTCGGCATTTTCCTTGAGCACATTCTTGAGGGCATAGTGAGCCGCCATATAGTCCTCCATATGATAGTAGAGGTAGGCGGACTTGTAGGCCTTGAGCTCGAGACGGCCGTTGAGGTCGTCGATCATCTCGTTTACCTGCTGGATATACTGCGAATCGGGATTGTCGATCTTGAAGATGTTCATCTCCTGAAGAGCCGTATGGGTCGGGACCTGGTCGAGTTCGTAGCGATAGGTGCTTTTGTAGAGGCAGTCCAGACGCATAAACTGGGCTTGTTCGTGAAACGGGCTCAGAGGGAATGTGACGATGAACCTCTGAAGATTGCTCTCCGAAGTTGCGTAGTCTCCGTACAGATAGTTGCTGTAGCCGACATAGAACTGCACGGTGTCGTCCTGGGCTGTGCCGTTGGTCTGGAGCGAAAGCGATTCGAACATTTCGGCCGCCTTGGCGTATTTTTTGGCGTTGAAAAGCTCGAATGCCATTGCGTATTTGTCCGCCGCATTGGTGCCCGAAAGGACAATGTCGTACTGAGACTTGCAGGATGAGACCCAGAGAACGGCCGCCAGGGCGGTGAGAGCTATAGTAATTTTTCTCTTCATATCATTTGTTTTCCAAGATAAAGCGTTCTGCATCAAGTGCGGCGCGGCATCCGCTTCCGGCTGCGGCAATTGCCTGACGGTAGTGCGGGTCCTGAACGTCGCCTGCTGCAAAGACGCCTTCCACTGAAGTCCTGGAAGTTTTGTCGAGAGTCACTATATATCCGTTCTCATCTGTTACAAGCCAATCCTTGAAAATGTCAGAATTGGGATGGTGGCCTATGGCAAGGAAGAATCCGTCTATCTTTATGTCGAACCTTTCGCTCCCCTTGCGGATGAGATGAGCGCCTGTGACGCCCATTTGGTCGCCGATGAGGTCTTCGGTCTGACATTCCCAGAGAATCTCGATGTTGGGAGTGTCAAAGACTCTTTGCTGCATTGCCTTGGAGGCTCTCAAGACATCTCTTCTCACAATCATATAGACCTTCTTGCACAGGGATGCCAGATAGGAAGCCTCTTCGCAGGCGGTGTCGCCGCCGCCCACCACAGCAACTTCTTTGCCACGATAGAAAAATCCGTCGCAGGTGGCGCAGGCCGAGACTCCCATTCCGCGGAACTTGGATTCGCCGGGAAGGCCGAGATATTTGGCGGTGGCGCCTGTTGCTATTATAAGGGTCTGAGCTTCAATCTCTTGCGAGCCATCGACGGTGATTTTGAAGGGTCTTTTCGAAAGGTCGGCGGAGGTTATGTAGCCGGGCCTGACGTCTGCGCCCAGATTCACTGCCTGTTGTCTCATATCGGCCATCAGCTGATTGGCATCGACGCCGTTGGGATAGCCGGGGAAATTCTCGATGAGGGTGGTGGTTGTGAGTTGACCACCGGGTTGCAGCCCTTCATAAAGGACAGGGCTCAAAGCGGCACGGGCGGCATAGATTGCCGCCGTGTAGCCCGCAGGGCCGCTGCCTATTATAAGGCATTTTGTGGACTGTGCGCTCAATTTATTTTACTCTTTCGCCGTATGAACGGTCGGTGGTGTTGACTCTGATTTTCTCGCCTTCGTTGATGAAGAGAGGGACCATAATGATTGCGCCGGTCTCGAGTTTGGCCTCTTTGAGAGCACTTGTAGTGGCGGTGTCGCCTTTGACTGCGGGTTCTGTATAGACCACGTCGAGTTCTACATATGTAGGGAGTTCGCAAGTGAGGCAGCGCTCGTCGTCGCCGTCAACCTTGAATACCATCTCGACAACCTGGCCTTCTTTCATAAGGTCGGCGTTCTCAACTACGTCTTTGGGAAGCTGGATCTGGTCGTAAGTTTCGGTGTTCATAAAGTTGAAACCGTCTTCTTCTGCATAGAGGAACTGATATTCACGATGTTCGACTGTGATGGTCTCGATTTTGGCACCTGCTGTGAAGGTGTTTTCGAGGATGCGGCCGTTCTCGAGGTTGCGGAGTTTGGTTTTTACGAATGCGGGGCCTTTGCCGGGTTTGACGTGCTGGAACCATACTATGGAGCAGGGTTTGCCGTTGAAATCAAGATAAAGTCCGTTTTTAAAATCAGCTGTTGTTGCCATATAACTTTTATTTTATTATTTATTTGGATTCTGATAAAGCCTGCAAATATACAAAAATTTCTGGTAATTGCCATAAAGGTGTGGATGTTGCGCCACAAATGCCTACGCTGTCGCCGTCGCGGAACCAGGCCTTGTCGAGGCCGGATGCGTCCTGGAGCCTGTATGTGCGGGGATTCACGCTCTTGCACAGTTCGTAAAGAACTTTTCCGTTGGAACTTTCTTCGCCGCTGACGAAGAGCACCACCGAATGTTTTCGCGCAAACTTCTGGAGATATTCGTGACGTTGGGCCACCTGCCTGCATATGGTGTCGAAGACCTCCACCTTGGCGCCGCGCGACGAGATATAGTCCGCCACCGCCGCATATTCGTCGGGGTCTTTGGTGGTCTGCGAAAACAGGGCTATGGGCCGTTCAAAATCGAGCGCGGCGGCCGATTCGAGAGAATCGATCACTATAGCTTCGCCCCGGGTCTGACCCACTAGGCCGTTGACCTCGGCGTGGCCTTTCTTGCCGAAGATGACTATCTGGCCATCACTGCTTTTTATCTTTTCATAGGTCTCGTGAACCTTTTTCTGCAGCTGCAAAACCACGGGACAGGTGCAGTCGATGATGCTCAGGCCGTTGCGGCGGGCGGTGTCGTAAGTTCCGGGGGGCTCGCCGTGGGCACGGATAAGGATGGTCTCGTCGTGCATCCCGGCAATGTCCGAAGCCTGGATTATCTCGAGCCCCTGGGCCTTGAGCCTTTCCAACTCGCTGGAATTGTGGACTATAGCTCCTATAGAATAGAGATGATGGTGCTCTTTGAGAAAAGATTCGGCGCGGTCCACCGCACGGACAACTCCGTTGCAGAAACCGGAACGGGGGTCTATTTCTGTTTCGAGTTTCATAGAATCGATATGCCGAAGCGTTCGCGAAGGATGGCATCGAGCCACACAATCTGATCCTGAACGGTCATATGGCTGTTGTCGAGGACAATGGCATCTTCTGCCTTGCAGAGAGGATGCATCGAGCGGTGGGAATCGATGTAGTCCCGCTCCTGAACATTCTTTAGAACTTCTTCGAACGAAGCTTCCACGCCTCCGGCGGCCATCTGGTCCACCCTTCGCTGAGCCCTTATGGCGGCGTCGGCGGTCATAAAAATCTTGAGGTCGGCGTTCGGGAAGACTGCGGTGCCGATGTCGCGGCCGTCCATAACGCAGCCGCCCGAGCCCAACTTGTGGAGCAGATCGTCCACGAAGTTACGCACAAAGGGAAGCGTCGATATCGGACTCACGTTATTGGAGACATCCATCTCGCGGATACGCGAAGTCACGTTCTCGTCGCCCAGATATATGCGGTCTTCGCCGGCTTTGGTGCGATAGAACGATATTTCTATGTCTCCGGCGATAATCTGCTGCTGGAGCGCGTGGACGTCGGTCCGGCCGGTCCAGTCTATTATTCCGCTCCGGAGGGAGTGGAGAGTGATTGTACGGTAGATTGCTCCGCTGTCGAGATACGGCACGCCGAGCCTGGAGGCAATTTCTTTGGCGAAAGTGCCCTTTCCGGTGGATGAGTGGCCGTCTATGGCTATAATCAGCTTTGGCATAAAAGGTGCGTTACGATGTAAGCCTACAAAATTAGTTAAAAATGTATATCTTTGCAAACAATTAAAATTCTCTCCCGCAATGAAGATTTTGATTATAGACGACGAACGCAGCATACGCAACACCCTCAAGGAGATTCTCGAATTCGAGGGACACACCGTGTCGCTTGCCGAAGATGGCCGCAAGGGCGTCGAAGCTGCTCTTGCCGAAGGTTTTGACGCCATTTTCTGCGACATCAAGATGCCCGAGATGGATGGCGAGGAGGTTCTGGATGCCCTTGCAGCAGCCGGATGCGATGCCTCGATAATTATGATTTCGGGCCACGGCGACATCGACACCGCAGTCAAATGCCTCAAGAAAGGAGCCTTTGATTTTCTCCAGAAGCCTCTGGACCTCAACAGGATACTCATCACCCTCAAAAACGCCACCGACAAAACCACGCTGGTCAAGGAAACCACAATTCTGAAGAAAAAGATTCAGGGAAAATACGATATAGTGGGCTCGTCGCCGGCAATCGAGCATATAAAGGAAGTGGTGGACAAGGTGGCCGCCACAGACGCCCGCGTTATGATAATGGGCCCCAACGGCACCGGAAAGGAGCTTGTGGCCCGCCGTCTGCACGACAAAAGTCCGCGCGCAGGCGCACCGTTCGTCGAAGTCAACTGCGCCGCAATCCCGAGCGAACTCATTGAAAGTGAGCTCTTTGGCCACGAGAAAGGGGCCTTCACCTCCGCCATAAAGCAGCACAAGGGCAAGTTCGAGCAGGCCGAGGGCGGCACGCTGTTCCTCGACGAGATCGGCGATATGAGCCTTGCCGCACAGGCAAAGGTTCTGCGCGTGCTGCAGGAGAACAAGCTCTCGAGGGTCGGCAGCGACAAGGACATAAACGTGAACGTGCGCGTTGTGGCAGCGACCAACAAGAACCTCACCGAAGAAATTGCCAAGGGGGCCTTCCGCGAAGACCTATATCATCGCCTGAGCGTCATAGTGGTCCAC
>R06__coassemble_963_pt1 | contig 10059 bp, 7 predicted proteins | sample R06__metabat2_high_PE_024 | metagenome-assembled genome bin R06
AGCGCCGTGAAATTTTCAACCTTGCAAGTTATAGAATTTTCGGAAATATTGCAAAACGGGGCAAAAGAAAAACGCTTCGCGAAAATTGCGAAGCGTTTTTGGGGTGCCCAGGACAAGACTCGAACTTGCACGCCCTGATAGCGGGCACTAGCCCCTCAAGCTAGCGTGTCTACCAATTTCACCACCTGGGCTTGGTTTGGGATTGCAAGTCGTTTTTATCAATATTTTTTTTGTTCCCAGTGTGGTGGCGAACAGATGGGCGGCGGGAAGGTCCTTGAGGGAGAGACGGCGGCGCAGGGCGTTGGTGTCGAGCGGGAAGTTTATGGCCTGGAGTTCGGCTCCGGGGAGAGACTTCGAAAGCTCGGCGGCATTGCGTTTGTTCCAGTCCATAACTTCTTCTATTTCATAGATTTTGCCGGGGAAATCGGGCCGGAGGACGTCCGATGTATAAAGATGTGTTGACGGCGCCAGCTTGGACAGGCCGAAGCGCCGGCCGACGAGTTTGAATGCTCCGCTCTTGAGGAGCGCCTTGCCGGGCTGGTAGAGATATTTTCCGGGAGACAAGGCGTAAGATGTTGTTGCCGAGGACTCTTCCGTCGGGTGGAATTCGAATTTCCAAAGTTCGCGGCCCGAAGCGTCGAGGTCGGCGGCGACTATCAGCGGCTCGTCAAGACCATCGCCCGACCGGCGAAAATCCTTCTCCATCAGCAGCAATATTTCCTTGCATTCTCCGCCTGCCGAAACTATATGGATCTGAGATGTTTCCGGCAGGAGTTCGACGGTTCTGGACAAATCCGCCATAGGCGAAATCTTGACAAGAATGCGGTCGGAGAGTTCGAAGAGGGTTTCGCGCAGCGAGATAATGTCGGGCTGGCAGTCGGCTATGGAATAGATGCGCTCGGAGGCGGCTCCGCGGCGGGCCGGGTCGGCGTAAATCAGTTCGTAGCGGCGGGAAGTGTCGATGTGGTCGGTGCAGGAGACCTCTATATTGTCGGCTCCCAGGACGGCGAAGTTGTGGCGGGCTGCCTCGCAGAGTTGCTGCTGACGCTCGTGATAGTACACTTTGTCGGCCACAAGGCTCAGGAAGTACGAATCCACGCCCAGACCGCCCGTTATGTCGGCGATGAGATGCCCGGACGGGGCCGGGCATGACGGATGGGGCCTCCGGCAGAACTGCTGTTTGTAAATGGCGGTGGCTTGGGAGGAGCATTGCTCGAGAGAGAGGGACGACGGATAGACAATCTCGGGGTGCGCATACCACGAAGGCAGCTTGGAGGAAGCCTTGCGGCGGGCCTCGATAGTGGCGGCGGCAAGCGGCATATCTATCTGAGGCCACTTCGAGGCGCCCAGAAGCAAACGCGAGACATCGTCCCCTGCGTGTTCGAGAATGAATTTTACAAAAGCTTCGTCCATCAGGGGTACAAAATTAGTTAAAATCTGTCATTGTCTTCAATCGAAAGCAAGATCCCGAGCATCCTCATCGAGCAAATTTTGCGCTAGCGGTACCCAAAACAATGACCGCTAGCGCGATTTTCGACCGACTCGGGATATGACCAGCAGAAACAGGCCGCATTTGCCGGCAGATTATTCTACGTACAGCATCAGCCCTTTGAGGTATTCACCTTCGGGGTGGTAGATGTTGACGGGGTGGTCGGCGGGCTGGTTGAGACGGTCCATTATGCGGACGCGGCGGCCGACTGAGGCGGCGGCGCTGAAGACTGCCAAGGCAAACTGCTGGCGGTCAACGACTTGAGAGCAACTGAAGGTGAAGATTATTCCTCCGGGGGCGACAGCCGAGATGGCTGCGGCATTGAGCCTCTGATAGGCCCGGAGGGCATTGTGTAGAGCTCCGCGATGCTTGGCGAATGCCGGCGGGTCCACTATCATAAGGTCGTATTTGCAGTGGGGAGCGGCCTTGACGAAATCTATGGCGTCCTCGCAGTAGGAGTGGTGGCGCGAGGAGAATCCGTTGAGTTCTATGTTCTTGTCCACCAGTTCGATGGCTCGGGCGGAGCTGTCCACCGAATCCACAGAAGCAGCGCCTCCGGCCAGTGCATAAACAGAAAAACCTCCGGTGTAACAAAACAGATTCAGCACGCGGCGGCCCGAAGAATATCTCTCGACAAGAGCGCGGTTCTCTCTCTGGTCCAGGAAGAATCCCGTCTTCTGGCCCGTCTCCCAATCCACATAGAACTTATGGCCGTTCTCCTGCACTATAGATGCCCGGTCGGGGCCGGGCATGACGTGGAGTGATGTGGTCGAGCGAAGCACGTCACCCCCGACCTGCTCGGGGGTCTCGTTGCCCTCGGCCCGGTACAAATACCCGTCGCACAAATCCAGTCCGGCCTTGAAGGGAGCCGTGCCGGAACTTTTGTCATAGACTGCCACGAGATCGCCACCATAAATCTCGCGGAGAGCCGAAACAATCGCGGGCCGCGCCAGAAACATTCCCACGGAATGGGCCTGAAGCACGCAAGTTCCTGCATAATAGTCAATTATGAGCCCCGGAAGGCCGTCTCCCTCGCCGTGCACCAGGCGGTAACAATCTGTGGAGCGAAGGGCAAGAGCGCGCCTCACCGAAAGGCAGGCGCCGAGCCGCGAAGTCCAGAAATCGGCCGGCAGTTCGCGGTCTGTGAAGCTCAGCAGCCGCACGGAGATGGAGCCCACCTGCCAATGCCCGCAGCCCAGGAACTCCCCGTCCGAAGCAAAAACATCAACCAAGTCGCCCTCGGCGGGCTCATAGCCCTTAACCGAAGCCACGGCTCCCGAGAAAATCCAGGGATGGAAGCGGCGTACAGACTCGTCGCGCCCCTTTTTCAAAAAGACCTGTGCAATCATACGCAAGTTCCGCAAGTCGTAATTAGTTGTAAATTCGAATGTTACGGTGTGCTTGCGAAACTTTTCCCCACCGCACATTCGCTTTAAACGTATCCCCCATCCTAAATCCTTCCCCCCGGGGGAAGGACTTACCTTCGGCATAAATGCCTCAAAATATGTGTTTTCGCATAAATGCGAAACTTGAAAATCATATTGTAGGCGAGGCCAGCAGGGCCTTGTACATTTTGAGACATATCCAGGCGTCGGTGGCGGCGTATTGCTGCTGTGCGTCAGAGAGTTTCGACGCTTCCCAGTTGGAGCACTGCTGCGCCTTGGAGACCTTCAGGCCCAGAACTATGGCCGACATCTTCCGCACGCTTTTCTCCTGTATGCCGTATTTTTCGCCCATCGGCTGGAGGTCTATGAACCTTCCGGCGGTGAAGGGGCAGTGGTACTGCAGCCCGTGGATGTCTTCGCCCACGGCGGCGCCTATTTTTGTGATAAACGGATTGGCCAGTATTTCAGCGAGTTCGAAGGGCAGTCCCATCCGGTCGAGGCGGAAAAGGAAGGCCTCGGTCTCGCTCGAAAGCTGCAACAGCGCGGTGTGGTGACGTGGAGCGTGGGCCTGGAACACAGGCTTGGTTTCGGTGTCGAAACCTATCATACGCTGTTCGCTGAGGTGTTTGATTGCTTTCTTGAAGTCGCGGCCCTCTTTGGTGATGACGCGGATCTTGCCGGGAAAAACGGCAAGGGGCAATTTTTCGATTTCTTCGGGTGTTATTGTTGGGGAGTACATTCTTCCGGATAAACTTTCAGACCAATCTGCTGCTGCGTGATTCGCAGAGCCATATTTCTTTCGCCGCGGACTGCATCGTAGCACTGTGCAGCCATAGCCGCGCAATCGGTGGAGTCGTTCAGGCCGAGGGCGCGCACGCCGGTGCCCGATGCATCAAGCATACGCTGCACTGCCCGCAGGCCCGCCTCGCTGAGCTCACGCGATGCGATAAGGACGAACTTGACCCGCGACTGCAGCAGGCTGCAGGTGTAGGCCACGGCGGTGTCGCGGAGATTGCCCTGCAGGGAGTCGCGCAGAGCCACAAAATTGAAATGCTCGCCCGCAAAGTCCAGGATGTCGTCCTTGTCTGCAGAACCGTCGATGTTGTCGAACCTGTCGATGTTGATGATTTCGGCTGCCACCAGCGCGTAGTCGTCCCACTTGCAGATGACTCCGATGGGAAGGGGCGCCAGGTCTGTGGGATAATCCTCCAGTATGGACTCGTCCACCACAGGGGTATATTCCTCTGGGACAACCGTTTGCGGCTTGCAAGCGAAGATCGCGAGGGCGAGGGCCGACATCAATATGTAGCGAAAGCTTTTCATTTATAGACCGCGAATTTCGGCATTTAGTTTAAATTTTCATAATTTTGTCGCCACAAACTTGTAATTCCGCCGAAGGCTGATGAAAAAACTTCTGTTCGCGCTGCTTCTTTTCCCACTGCTGTGCAATGCGCAGACCTCTTCGCAGGCCCCGCAGGACTATGTCGATCTCGTGCTCAAGGCCAGCAAGGAGCTTCAGCACTCCGCTGTGGGCCTTATGGCGGTCGATGAAGAAGGCAACACCATAGCGCGCTGGAATTCCGATATGCGCCTCTCCACAGCCTCGACGATGAAGCTTGTTTCCACGGGTCTCGGGTTGCTGGCTCTAGGCCCCGGCTACCGCTACGAAACCTCCCTGGCCCTGACGGGCGAGGCAGACGCCGATGGCACCCTCCACGGCGACATATATATTATAGGAGGCGGCGACCCCACCCTGGGCTCCGCAGACGAAGTGGCCGTTCCCATAGATTCGGTCTTCGGCATATGGGCCGATGCCATTCAGGCGCGTGGCATATCGTCCGTTGAAGGACAGATTGTGGGCGACGCGAGGTATTTCGCCGACGAGATGACCCCCGGCACCTGGGAGTGGGGCGACCTCGGATACTACTACGGCAGCGGCACAGCGGGCCTGAACTTCGCCGAGAACCTCAGCAGCTTCGAGTTCACCCCGGGCAAGGCCGAAGGCGAGCCGGTGCTGATCCGCCCCGTGGCCCCGTTTTCGCCCGAAATGACCTATCTGAACGAAGCCACAACCTCCGCCGGCACCGGCGAGAACATAATCTACGAGACGGGCGGCATCTTCCCGGTCGGCAAGTTCCGCGGCACTTACGGCGTCCGCCGCAGGGTCGATACGCTGAATTTCTCCAACAAATTCCCGGCTGAAAGCTGCGCCTGCGCCTTCAGCGAATTTCTTGCGGGGCGCGGCATCCTGAGCGACGGCTACAGCGACCTTGCGACCGCTGCGTACGAAGAAATGGATGTGGTCTGCACGACATATTCTCCCGAACTCAGAGACATTGTCTCCGTAACCAATCACATAAGCAACAACTTCTTCGCCGAGACCATTTTCAAGAGTCTCAGCAAGGTGGATTCATCGCGCACAAACGGCTCATACAGAGAGGCTTCGGTCAAGGCATATCTGCTTCTGGGCGAACTCGGGCCCGACGTGTCGGGCTACAAGCAGGTGGACGGCAGCGGCCTCACCGCCCGGAATCTGGCATCGCCACGGTTCTTCTGCGAATTTCTCTCGGAGATGGAAGACTCCCCGGTTTTCGGAGACTTCCTTTCGAGTCTCCCTCAGCCCGGCGGAAAAGGCACGCTCAAGAACGTTCTCGCCAACGAGAAATATTCCGTCAAGCGCAAGGTCCACGCCAAGAGCGGCTCGATGACGGGTGTCAAATGCTACGCAGGCTATGTCGAGCACAACGGCGGCTACATAAAGTTCGCAGTGATGCTCAACAACTACACCTGCCCCAATTCCCGCATAAAGCCCCTTGTCGAAGGATTCATCGCCTCGCTCGCACATTACGAATAATTCCTATCTTTGCAGCCTATGTTTTTGGATATTATAGTTGACGCCCTGCGCAATTCGGTGCTTATCACCGGACTCGTGGTGGTTATGATGATGCTCATCGAATCTATGAACATCGATTCGAAGGGCGATTTCTTCGGCGGGCTGCGCCGCAGCCGCATCGGACAGGTTGTAATCTCCGCTTTTCTGGGAGTGATTCCCGGATGTATGGGAGGCTTCGCATCGGTTTCGCTCTACACCCACGGAATAATAAGTTTCGGCGCTCTTGTCGCAATGATGATTGCCTCTTCGGGCGATGAAGCCTTCGTGATGCTTGCTATGGTGCCAGACAAGGCCCTTTGGATATTCCTTGTTCTCTTTGCAATCGCCATTGTCGCGGGAATTGTTGTGGATCTGGTCTATAAACCTTCCGGACGCAGTTCGCTCTGTCCGCAGGAATATTGCATACACGACGAAGATATGCATTCGCACGGCGCTGAAGGCCACATCGGGCGGCACCTTTCGTGGAAAAGAGTCCTGATGTTCGTGGGAGTCGTCGTATTTCTTGCGGCGCTTCTCAGCGGGCATCTCGAGCACGAACACGAGGGGGCGGCTGCGGCCTGCGATGGGGCAGTTCACGGCGGCATAAATCTCCTTTCGGAGGAATGGATGAACTGGCTCTTTGCGGCTCTCAGCCTCATAGTTCTCGGCGTTTTGATTTGGGGAAGCGACCACTTCATTAACGAGCATCTCTGGAACCATATAGTTCTCAAGCACTTGCCGTCAGTCTTCTGCTGGACTTTCGGAGTTCTGCTCCTTCTTGGATTCGGACTCCACTATTTCGATATCTCGCAGTGGATAAGCGACAACGTGGCTCTTATGATTGTCCTTGCCACTTTGATTGGCATAATACCCGAGTCAGGGCCGCATATGATCTTTGTAACTCTCTATGCCACAGGCATTGTACCTCTTCCGGTGCTTCTTGCCAGCTGCATCAGCCAGGACGGCCACGCCTCCCTCCCTCTTCTTGCCGAAAGCAAAAAGAGTTTTCTCTGGGCCAAAATCGTCAACTGCGCCGTGGCCCTCGCCGTGGGCTTTGTGGCGCTGATGGTGGTATAATCATTCGTAATCGCTCCGGTTCCAGGGGATATGACACCGGCCGACGGTGCTTCGCACCTCCCTCCCACGCCTGACGGCGCGGGCCCCTCCCTCTATTAGCCGAGGGTGGCTAAGTCGTCCGGATGCCATATCCCCTTCCTCCTCCGCTCCCGTATTGTACGTTGCTAGAAATTGTTCTAACGGTAGTGGTTTTGGGTACCGTTAGAACAAAATTTCATCGTCATATATCGAACGACCAAATAATCCGTCATGCCCGACCCTGTTCGGGCATCTCAGTCTTTGAAGAGGTTCAGAAGGGCTTCGCTGCGGGCGTCGGCGTCGGAGCCGCGGGCGGCTATGTAGAACTTGATCTTCGGTTCGGTGCCCGAGGGCCTTACGGTCACTTTGCATCCTCCTTCGGTGAAGAACTGCAGGACGTTCGATTTGGGTAGGCCGGTCTCTTCGGGTTTGTTGTAGTCCTTGATCTTTACGACCTTGTCTCCGGCGAGTTCTTTGGGAGGATTGGTCCTGAAATCCACCATCATCTGCTGGATCTGAGCTATGCCGTCCTTGCCTTTCTTGGTGACTGAAAGGAGTCTCTCGCGATAGTAGCCATATTCTGCATAAATCTCCTGGAGATACTGCCAGAGAGTTTTGCCGCTGTCTGCCAGCCAGGCCGCGCATTCGCATACAAGAGAGCAGGTTACGATGCTGTCCTTGTCGCGCACGAATTCGCCGGCGTTGAAGCCGTTGCTTTCCTCGCCGCCGCAGATGAAGCGTTTGGAGCCTTCGTTCCTGTGCACGATGTCGGCTATATATTTGAAACCGGTCAGGACGTCGAAGAGCTCCACGCCGTATTTGTCGCAGATGGCCTTCATAAGCTCGGTTGTGACAATGGTCTTGACGCAGTACTGCTTGCCGTCGAGGCGGCCTTCTTCAGACCAGCGCGTCAGCATATAAGATGTAATGATGGCTGCAAGCTGGTTGCCGGTGAGAAGATGCATCTCGCCTTTTTCGTCGCGGACTGCGCAGCCGACGCGGTCTGCATCGGGGTCGGTGCCCAGGGCTATGTCGGCTCCGACCTCGCCTGCTCTCTCCATAACCATCTTCATAGCCGTGGGTTCCTCGGGATTGGGCGAAACCACCGTAGGGAAGTTGCCGTCGCTTACATCCTGTGCGTCAACGTGATAGACATTCTTGAAGCCGGCCTGTGCCAGACCTGCGGGAACGAGTCTCACGCCTGTGCCGTGAAGAGGAGTATAGGCTATCTTGAGGTCGCTGTGGCGTTTGATGGATTCGGGCGACGCGAGGCTCGAGAGCACGCTGTCCAGAAAAGCCTTGTCCACTTCGGCTCCGACGGCCTCTGCGTGGGCGTTTTCGTCGTATTTGACCTGCGACATCGAGGTTATCTTGTTTACCTCGTCGATGATATTTGTGTCGTGGGGTGTGATGATCTGGCCGCCGTCCTCCCAGAAGACTTTGTAGCCGTTGTATTCCTTGGGATTGTGCGAGGCGGTTATCATGATTCCGCTCTTGCAGCCGAGATGGCGGATTGCGAAGCTGAGCTCGGGAGTAGGCCTGATATTGTCGAATACATAGACCTTTATGCCGTTGGCAATCAGCACTTTGGATGCAACTTTAGCAAATTCGAGGCTGTTGTTGCGGCTGTCGTATGAAATGACTACCGATATGGGTTGACCTTTGAAGTTCTGTTTGAGATAGTTGGCCAGACCTTGGGTCGCCATGCTCACGGTGTAGCGGTTCATACGGTTGGTGCCCGCGCCCATCACGCCTCTGAGGCCGCCCGTGCCGAACTCAAGTGTCCTGTAGAATGCATCTTCAAGAATTTTGGGGTCGCCGCCCATCATTTTCTGAACCTCGGCCCTTGTCTCGCTGTCGAAACTTTCGTCGAGCCAGCTTTTTGCAGTTTCAATATAGTTTGCCATAGCTGTATATTTTTTAATGATTATTCCACAATCCACTATCAACATAGCAAACAAAGTTAATCATTGCCCGCGAGATTTGCAAAAAAAAACATCTTGCAAACGCGAGTCAACCTGCAGGAGTTGGCACAGTAAAGCGTTGGCGCCAGCCCCGTCAAAATCTACCACCCCGAAGGCGAATACCTCAAAGGGCTGATGCTGTATGTAGAATAATCCATTCTGTGAAGTTACTTTAACACAGCGCGAATGCTTTGACCATAAGATTTGTAGCCATTCCCAATGCTTGGTCTGTCGTTCCAGAAATACAGCGTTGTTGAATAATAGTTAACATTATATGCAGCAGGCTCGGAACTCCAGTATTGCCCCGTTTCGCCTTCAAAAAAATCAGTAACTGTGTCCCACTGGCCGGCCGAAGGCAGAAAAATGTTACAAGCGTCATATAGGCCTTTCCCGCTTACCTTGAAACCCTTCAGAGTACACCCGCTTGCATACTGCGTATTTGAGCCGTCGCAAAACGTCCAAGTGCAGTTGTCTATAAGACTTTGCAACTCAGCACTCGTCGGCTCCCTCCAAGAACTGCCCCAAATATGTGTTGCTGTATCATCATATTTAGTCATGCTATTATATGTTGAAGTGTAATTCCATTTATTGGTTCTCGCATTCCTGGCTGCGTGCCATGCATATAAGCCACCAACGGTTGCTGTGGTATATTCTGTCTGGTTTTGGTAACTGGTTATAGTCGAGCCGACATTGAAATTGGCAAACTTCGGTCCGCCTTCCCAAAGTTGGGTCCAGGATTTATTGCCGGATCCGCCGGTTAGATTAGTCCACGACCACGTGCCGATGAGTTTGATTGACTTGATTTTATTACAATTGGTAATCTTGTCAAGTTTTTCGGACTTTTGTATAGTACCTATTTTACTGGATTGGGCTAGTTTAAAGTTGTATGTCGCGTTTTGATTATATTTATCACAGGTGGCGAAGACAAAGGCGACAACGCCGCTGGATACCGACACACCTTGAACGGCAGCGCCTTTGTCGCCTTTTGTGGCGGCGACATTGCTCGAGCCGACAGAGAATCCGGTGATGGGATAGAACTGGTCGCAGATGAGGGCGTAGTCAGAGGCGTTGCCTTCAAGATTAAGAACTACTCGGATTTCAGAAAGGTATTGCCAGTCCTTCAAATCGCAATGGAGGTGTTTTTCCTCGCCGATTGTTTTGTAGTCATATGTGCATGTAGTAGTCAAGGTTATTTCATTGGCATTGGCCGTGCCTTTGCCAATGTCGCCGTGGCGATACACGGCCTTCAAGGTT
>R06__coassemble_1019_pt1 | contig 9745 bp, 5 predicted proteins | sample R06__metabat2_high_PE_024 | metagenome-assembled genome bin R06
GTGGCGTCGATTGTGGAGCGCATCGAATCGGTGATGCTATCGGCATACATTATGACGCGGCCGTTGACGTTGCGGGCCGCCCTGCCGGCTGTCTGGGTGAGGCTGCGGTCGGACCTTAAGAATCCTTCCTTGTCGGCGTCGAGAATCGCCACGAGAGATACTGTGGGGAGGTCGAGTCCTTCGCGCAGCAGATTGACTCCCACAAGCACGTCGAAGCGTCCGGCCTTGAAGTCCTCGAGTATCTCTATGCGCTCCATAGTGTCCACGTCGGAGTGGATGTAGCGGGCGCGTATCTCCATCTTGGTCAGATATTTCTCGAGTTCTTCGGCCATTCGTTTGGTAAGGGTGGTGACAAGCACTCTTTCGTCTTTCTCGGCTCTTATCTCTATCTCCTCGAGGAGGTCGTCTATCTGGTTCTTTATTGGTCTGACCTCTATGGGAGGATCCAGAAGGCCCGTGGGCCTAACGACTTGTTCCACCACTTCTCCTCCTGTCTGCTGGAGTTCATAATCTCCCGGAGTGGCGCTCACAAAGAGTCTCTGGCCTATTATGTTCTCGAATTCGTCGAATCTCAGCGGCCTGTTGTCGGCGGCTGCGGGAAGGCGGAATCCATATTCTATGAGAGTCTGCTTGCGCGAACGGTCGCCACCCGACATTGCCCGGACCTGGGGGATTGTGACGTGGCTTTCGTCTATGAAGAGCAGAAAATCCTTCGGGAAATAGTCTATCAGGCAGAAAGGCCTCATTCCGGGGCTGCGGCCGTCGAAATATCTGGAATAATTCTCTATGCCGGGGCAGTAGCCCACCTCCTTCATCATTTCGAGGTCGTATTCCACGCGCGTTTTCAACCTCTTGGCTTCCAGGTGTTTGCCTATCTCCTTGAAATATGTGTACTGGGCCATCATATCGTCCTGGATGGCGCTGATGGCGGCTCTTGTCCGCTCTTTGGATGTCACGAAGTTGTTGGCGGGGTAGATTGAGACTTCGGCGAGAAACTCCAGAGTGGCCCCGCTCACGGGGTCTATCATCTCTATGGATTCTATCTCGTTTCCGAAAAAGACCACCCTTATGCCGTAGTCGCCGTAGGCCAGGAATATGTCCACCGTGTCGCCCTTGACGCGGAAGGAACCTCGCGTGAAATCGGCTTCCGTGCGGCTGTAGAGGGCATCCACCAGGCTGTAGAGGAATTTCTGGCGGCTGAGGGTCTGCCCGGTCCCGATGTGGATGGTGGTGGCGTGGAAGTCCTCGGGGTTGCCTATGCCGTAAAGGCAGGAGACGGAGGAGACCACGATGATGTCGCGCCTGCCCGAGAGAAGGGCGGAGGAGGCCGAGAGCCGGAGCTTTTCGATTTCGTCGTTGATGCTCAGGTCTTTCTCTATATAGGTGTCTGTGGTCGGAAGGTAGGCCTCCGGCTGGTAGTAGTCGTAGTACGAGACGAAGTACTCCACCAGATTCTTGGGAAAGAAGGCCTTGAATTCGCTGTAGAGCTGCGCCGCAAGGGTTTTGTTGTGGCTCAGGATGAGGGTCGGGCGGTTCAGATGCTCGATGACATTGGCCATAGTGAAGGTCTTGCCGCTGCCCGTGACGCCCAGAAGGGTCGTGGCGAGGTTGCCCGAGGCTATCGATTCGGTGATTTTTTCGATTGCCTGGGGTTGGTCGCCGGTGGGGGAGTAGGGGGAATGCAGCTCGAAATCCATAGGCCTTTCGCGCTATTTCTTCTTTTTGGAGTGCTTCTCTATGGCAAGGTCGAAGGCGTGGGTGGCCTCGTCCTTGAGTATGAGCCGTGCCGCCACCATCAGAAGGATTATGCAAATCAGCGGAATCAGCGAGCCGATGGAAAGCGCGAAGCCGGGGTCTGCGGCGTGGATCTTGAAGAATGCCACCAGGATCCAGAGCTGGTAGCCCAGGAGCAGCAGGGAGTTCAGGATGCAGAGCCTTATCTGCATCAGCCGCTTGTCGTAGTGAAAGAACATTATGACGGTGACCATAAAGACAACGAAGGTATAGACCATAAACCTCGCATTGTCAGTGAATTTGATGGCGAAATGCTCGCCGGTCTCAGGCACCACCGTGTAGCACATTTCGAGCCCGAACATACACAGCGTCAGCGCCGCCACCGCAACAATTATCCAAGTCTGAAGTTTTTTCCACATAATCTGCAAATTTAGCAATTTTTCGAACTAAACGCGAGTCACTCGCGTGTGTACGAATTTTGTCAGTCGTCGCCCTCGTCGGTTTCGGCGGTGAGGTAGCGGGTGGGGCCGAAGAGGGCGAGGGCCTTTTCGAGGGCGGCGGTGCGGGAGGTCTCGCCGCGGCGGGAGAAGGCCAGCAGCAGCGATTCGACGTAGATGCCGAGGATGGCGGCGTCGTCGCGGATCTGGAAAGAGTCCTTAGAAAGTTCTATGCCCGTGATCTTTATGGACCGCAGAAGGTTGTCCTTGAGGATTATGTTCCCGCCGCGATAGACGTTGACGTAGAACAGCTCGCGCCCGTTTTCGACATAGACCGGAAGGAAGCCGCCCGGGAAGCAGAGGGCTTGCAGGGGCAATCCGGCGCTTCGGGCCATCATAAGGTAGATGAGGGCGAGGGCGAAGGGGTTGCCCTTGCGCGAGCGCAGGACATCGCTTGCAAGCGCATATTCGCTCTTGAGCAGCTCCACGTCGTAGAGCGTGAAGCCCAGGCGGTTGAAGAAGATGTGGTTGAAGATGTTAATGTTCTCCACGCCTGTGCGCTGGTCGGAGGCTTCGGCGAGGTACTGCGCCGCGCAGTTGAAGAAGAGGTCTTCGTAGGTCTGGCGCTGGAGCTTGAAGTCCAGCAGCGAACAGATGGCGAAGCTCCCCTCGAAGAGCGAAACGCCTCTTTGCCGGTTTTCGAGCAGCTGCGCAAGCTCCGCAAGCCTGAAGCCGGTGTTGAGCTCTTCGGCCTTGCCCTCGATGGCGGCCTTGGCGGCGCTGTCGGTCTCGGAGGCGCAGCAATAGATGAGGGAACGCACCACCGAAGGCCCGAAAGACTTGAGCCTGCGGTCTATGCATTCCGCGACCACCGAGTCGCTGTCTGCGAGCAGCGAAACAATATCCGAAAGTTCTTCCCTGTCTATGTTCATTTTGGCAAAAATACTGAAATTTTGATTATATTTGTAAGATTATTGTTAAATCTATAGTATTCCGATATGATTGGCTGGCTTATTTTTCTGTGTGTCACTATTTTAGTATGCGTTTTCCTGAACAACGCATCGAGCAAGGTGGGCGTGCCCGTGCTGCTTCTCTTCATACTTTTCGGTATAGCGATGAGGCTTATCTCCACCCCGGAGGCGCGTTTCAACGATATGAAGGTCGCCGAGACCACCTGTACCATAGCGCTCATTTTCATAATGTTCTATGGTGGCTTCGGAACCAATTGGAAATCAGCTAAATGCATAGTCAAGGAGGCCGGATTGCTGGCTTCGTTGGGCGTGGTCGCCACCGCCGGGCTCACCGGCCTGCTCTGCCACTTCTTTCTCGGCTGGGGCTGGGTGGAGAGTCTGCTTATGGGCTCTGTCATAAGTTCTACGGACGCCGCTTCGGTGTTCTCTATCCTGAGGTCCAAGCATCTGGGCCTGAAGAACAACATAGCGCCGATGCTCGAGATGGAAAGCGGCTCCAACGACCCCTGTTCATATATGCTGACAATCATAATGCTTGCGCTGATGAAGGGCGAAGCATCGGGCGGAGCCATAGTCCTGACTCTGGTCAAACAGCTTGTCTTCGGCACGGCCTTCGCGCTCATAATAGCCCAGGCGGCGGTTTTTGCGATGCGCCGATTCTCTTTCGCCACTTCCGGCTTCGATTCGCTCTTCGTCCTTGCAGTGGCCATAGCGTCATACGCCGTGCCGAGCGCAGTGGGCGGCAACGGCTACCTCAGCGCCTACATCGTCGGCATAATAATGGGCAACAACCATTTCCGCGGCAAGAAACAGCTCGTGAGTTTCTTTGACGGCGTCACCGGCCTTATGCAGGTGGTCATATTCTTTATGCTCGGCCTTCTCGCCCGGGTCACCGGCCTGGGCCACGAACTCGTTCCGGCGCTCATACTCTTTGCGGCCATATTCTTTGTGGCCCGCCCCGTGTCGGTCATCGCTGTTCTGGCTCCCTTCAAGAAATATTCCCTCAAGCAGATGCTCTTCATATCGTTTGTGGGCCTGAGGGGCGCCGCATCCATAGTGTTCGCCATAATGGCCTGTTCGGGCAACGCCCTGGTCGAGCACGACATCTTCAGCGTTGTCTTCGTCATTGTCCTCATATCCATAGCGCTCCAGGGCTCGCTCATCCCCCGGGCCGCCGCCAAACTCGATGTCATAGACGACTCCTCGGACGTGATGAAGACCTTCACCGACTTCGCCGACGAGACCAATATGTATTTCAGCCAGATTAAAATCACTCCCGACAGCAGCTGGAACGGCATCAAGGTGATGCAGCTCAATCCTCCCAAAAACGTTCTTCTGTGTCTGATAATCAGACCCGACGGCGAACGGGTGGTTCCCAACGGCCAGACTGTGATATCGGAGGGCGACACCGTGATAATGTGCGCCAATGCTGCATCGGGCGAGCAGTACATCCATCTTGTGGAACATCCTCTCTCGCAGGGAAGCAAGTGGGCCGGACATATGGTGAAAGAATACCCCCACAACCCCAAGGAACAGCTCGTCCTCATCAAACGCGGCGACCGGAATGTAGTGCCTCACGGAGACACTGTCCTGATGGAGGGCGACATTCTCGTCATAAACAAAGGATAAACAATTATAAAACAATAACTTATGAAACGCATTTTCCTGACTCTCGCAGCCGTTGCGCTCGTGGCCGCAGCCTGCTCCACAAAGCCCGCAGGCCCCACTCCCGAAGAAAGGGCTTCCGAACTCATCTCCAAACTTTCGCTCGAGCAGAAAGTCTCGCTGATGCTTTACGAGAGCCCCGCAATACCCGAAATGGGCATACATCAGTACAACTGGTGGAACGAAGCTCTCCACGGAGCCGCACGCGCCGGCCTTGCCACCGTCTTCCCGCAGTCGATTGCAATGGCTTCGAGTTTCGACCCCGAACTTCTTCAGGAGGTTTTCGACATAGCTTCCACAGAGCAGCGCATAAAGTTCAACCAGGCCCGCTCCGAAGACGATGTCACTATCTATCACGGCCTTACAGCCTGGACTCCCAACATCAACATCTTCCGTGACCCCCGCTGGGGACGCGGACAGGAGACCTACGGCGAGGATCCTTTCCTCACCGCCACAATGGGCCGCAGCGTAGTTAACGGCCTCCAGGGCCCCGAAAACAACAAGGTGGCCGCCTGCCTCAAGCATTTTGCAGTCCATAGCGGCCCCGAGTCGTCGCGCCACAAATTCGACGCTGCGGGCGTGAGTTTCAGAGATTTGAACGAGACATATTTCTATGCTTTCAAGAACCTTGTGCAAACCACTGAGGTAAAGCAAGTTATGTGTGCATACAACGCCTTCGAGGGCGAGCCCTGCTGCGGCAACAACAATCTTATGAACAAGATCCTCCGCGACGAGTGGGGCTACAAATGGCTGGTAGTCACCGACTGCTGGGCAGTCGCCGACACCTATTCCGCCTATGGCCACAACAACTTCCCCGGCGACACCGCAGCCGCAGTTTCAAAGGCCGTGATGAGCGGCGCCGACCTTGAGTGCGGCGAGTCGTACGGCTCTCTGGTCGAGGGAGTTAAGCGAGGCCTCATAGCCGAATCAGACATAGACAAGGCCCTTGCCCGCGCGATGACTCTCCGCTACGAACTTGGCGAGATGGACTGGGAGGCCAACAAAGAGGCCGAACTTGCAAAATATCCCGAATCGCTCCTCTCTTGCGAGGCCCACAAGGCCAAAGCTCTGGAGATGGCCCGCGAGTCTATGGTCCTGCTTCAGAACGACGGCACACTCCCTCTTGCCAAGAGCGGCGCCAAATACGCAGTTGCGGGCCCCAATGCCGACGACGAGGAGATTCTCTGGGGCAACTACAACGGCGAACCTTCCGAGACCACTTCCATTCTTGAAGGCATAGTTTCCAAGGTGGGCAAGGACAATGTCGTTTATGCCAAAGGATGTGAACTTGCACACGTCAGCGGCGCCAAGATTCCTTCATACGATGTTTCGGGCCTCGCCGATGCAGACGTTATAATATATGTAGGCGGCATTTCGCCCCGCATCGAGGGTGAAGAGATGGGCGACGTCAATTTCGAAGGATTTGTCGGAGGCGATCGCACTTCCATCGAACTTCCTGCAACCCAGAGAGTTTATGTTCAGGCACTTGCATCTTTGGGCAAACCCATAGTGTTCGTCAATGTTTCGGGTTCGGCCATCGCTCTCGCTCCCGAGGCCGCCCTCTGCGGCGCTGTGCTCCAGGCCTGGTATGCAGGCGAGAAAGCCGGCGACGCCGTCGCAGACGTGCTCTTCGGCGACTACAACCCTTCGGGCAAGCTTCCCGTCACCTTCTACGCTTCGAACGACGACCTTCCCGACTTCGAGTGCTACGATATGGCGGGGCGCACCTACCGCTACTTCGAGGGCAAGGCCCTCTATCCTTTCGGCCACGGATTGAGCTATACAACTTTCGCGTATGGCGGCGCTTCGCTCAAGAAAGACGTTCTGACCGTTGAGGTGTCGAACACAGGCGCTGTCGATGGAGACGAAGTCGTTGAGGTTTATGTGCGCCGCAATGCCGACGCCGAGGGCCCCGCAAAAAGTCTCCGCGGTTTCAAGAGAGTGTCGCTCAAGGCAGGCGAGACCCGCAAGGTTTCCGTTCCCGTGTCGTTCGACCTTTACGACGAGACTGCCGGAGCCGTTGTCGATCTGCCGGGAGAATACACTATAAGTTACAGCGGATCGTCTGCCGACGAAGCTTTGAGTTCGATAACTGTCAAACGTTAGCATTTGACCTCGATAATTATTATATTTGCAGGTTTAATTTTTAGTGTTAATGGAACTTTCGAACAAATACGACCCCTCGCTCGCCGAGGAAAAATGGTACAAATACTGGATAGACCACAAATTCTTTCATTCGGAGCCCGATGAGAGAGAGCCTTACACTATAGTGATACCCCCGCCAAATGTGACGGGAGTCCTCCATATGGGCCATATGATGAACAACACCCTTCAGGATGTGCTCACCCGCCGCGCACGTATGCTGGGCAAGAACGCCCTCTGGGTCCCCGGCACCGACCACGCCTCGATTGCGACAGAAGCCAAGGTGGTGGGCCGTCTGGCCGAGCAGGGCATCAAGAAGAGAGACCTCACCCGCGAGCAGTTCCTCGAGCACGCCTGGGACTGGACCCGCGAGCACGGCGGCATCATCCTCAAGCAGTTGCGCCGCCTCGGCGCCAGCTGCGACTGGGACCGCACCGCCTTCACTATGGATGAAGTCCGCAGCGAAAGTGTCCTGAAGGTGTTCTGCGACCTTTACGACAAAGGATTGATATACAGAGGTTTAAGAATGGTCAACTGGGACCCTAAAGCCCAGACCGTTCTTTCGACCGAGGAGGTCGTCTATCGCGACGAGCACTCCAAACTCTTCCACCTTAAATATTATGTGGCCGATGCCGCCGAGAATCCTGTGGTTCCTACCCTCTGTGAGGGAGAGGTCCTGCATCAGGATGCCGACGGCCGCTACTACGCAGTTGTGGCCACCACCCGTCCCGAGACAATTATGGGCGACACCGCAATGTGTATCAACCCCAAAGACCCCAAGAACCAATGGCTCAAGGGCCACAAGGTGGTTGTTCCGCTGGTGGGCCGCGTCATTCCCGTCATCGAAGACCGTTATGTCGATATCGAATTCGGTACAGGTTGCTTGAAGGTCACTCCCGCGCACGACGTCAACGACTACAATCTCGGCAAGACCCACAATCTCGAGACCATAGACATTTTCAATCCCGACGGAACCATTTCCGGGGAGTCTCCTCTCTATGTCGGAATGGACCGTATGGTCTGCCGGAGGCAGATTGCCCGTGACCTCGAGGCCGCAGGCCTTATGGAGAAGGTAGAGGACTATCTCAACAAAGTGGGCTACTCAGAGCGCAATCCCGACACGGCAGTAGAGCCCCGTCTCTGCAAGCAGTGGTTCCTCTCGATGAAGCACTTTGCAGACATTGCTCTTCCGCCCGTTCTCGAAGGAAAGATTGTCTTCCATCCCGACAAGTTCGTCAATACATATCGCAACTGGCTCGAAGGCATCCAGGACTGGTGCATCAGCCGTCAGCTCTGGTGGGGTCACCGCATCCCGGTCTATTATCTCCCGACGCAAGACCCTGAGGATGAGAAGTTTGTGGTGGCTTTGAGTGAGGAAGAAGCTCTTGTCAAAGCCCGCGCTCTCTCCGGCTACGAGAATATCCAGGCTTCTGATTTGCGCCGCGACGAAGACGCCCTCGACACCTGGTTCTCGAGCTGGCTCTGGCCTGTGAGCCTTTTCGACGGCATCAACAATCCCGGCAACGAAGAGATCAAATATTATTACCCGACCAACGACCTCGTCACCGGCCCCGACATCATATTCTTCTGGGTTGCCAGAATGATTATGGCGGGAGAAGAATACATAAAGGACGTTCCTTTCCGCAATGTATATTTCACCGGCATAGTCCGCGACAAGCTCGGCCGCAAGATGTCAAAGCAGCTGGGCAACTCCCCCGACCCCATAGAGCTCATTGAGAAATACGGAGCCGACGGTGTTCGCCTCGGCATACTTCTCTGTACATCAGCCGGCAACGACATTCTCTTCGACGAAAGTCAGGTCGAGCAGGGCCGCAACTTCTCCAACAAGATATGGAATGCTTTCCGTCTGGTTCAGGGCTGGAAAGTCTCCGACTCAGTGGCCCAGTCGCCCGAGAACAAGATTGCGGTCGATTGGTTCAGGTCCAAACTCAATGCAACTTTGGCATCGGTCGATGCAGATTTCAGCAAATTCCGCATCAACGACGCCGTGATGGCTACATACAAACTGTTCTGGGACGATTTCTGCGCGTGGTATCTGGAGGTTGTCAAGCCTTCGTTCCGCGACGGAGTCCAGGACCCTATGGATGCCGAGACCTTCAAGGCCACCATAGAATTTTTCGACGCGCTGCTCAAGATGCTCCACCCCGTGATGCCTTTCATCACGGAAGAGCTTTGGCAGAACATAGAGCCCCGCGCCGAAGGAGAGACAATTATGCTTCAGAGAATGCCGGCTGCAGGAGCCACTGATGCCTCTCTCGAGGCCGATTTTGCTGTGGCACAGGAAGTTGTGGCGGCAGTTCGCGCACTTCGCCAGCAGAAAGGCATCTCGCCCAAAGAGGCCCTGTCGCTCCGCTCTGTCAAGGCTTCGTATCCCGATGCAATGACTCCCGTGGTCTGCAAGATGGCCAACATCTCGCAGGTCGAACTCTTGGACGAAATCGACAGCAGCGCTGCAGGTCAGGCATTTATGGTAGGAACAATCCAGTTCTTCGTTCCCCTCGAGGGCAAGATCGACACCGCCGAAGAGATAGCAAAGATAGAAGCCGAGATCAAGCGTTACGAAGGCTTCCTTCGCGGAGTGAACGCCAAACTCTCCAACGAACGCTTCGTAGCTGGCGCCCCCGCCGCCGTCGTAGAGCTCGAACGCAAAAAACTCTCCGACGCCACCGAAAAGATAAACAACTTAAAATCAAGACTAGAAACTTTAAAATAACAACAAAAAGATGCCCGATCGGGGTCGGGCATGACTATAATACTGGGGCTCCGCCCCAAACC
>R06__coassemble_1030_pt1 | contig 9713 bp, 6 predicted proteins | sample R06__metabat2_high_PE_024 | metagenome-assembled genome bin R06
ACTTGTAATAGAGACTCTGATAATCACCGGCCAGAACAACCACAACTGGCCGGTAAGCAACGTCGTCCTCAAACAGATTCTCGAGAATTCTGGAATGTTCAAGGTCGATGTCGCGACTTCGCCCGCGGAAGGAGGCGATATGGAGTCCTTCAATGTGGATTTCAGCCACTATAAGCTTGTGGTTCTGGACTATAACGGAGACTCCTGGAACGACTCGATGAACAATGCATTCCTCGAATATGTACAAAACGGCGGCGGAGTCGTGGTTTATCACGCAGCCGACAACGCTTTCACCGACTGGGAAGAATTCAACAAAATCATAGCCCTGGGCGGCTGGGGCGGACGCGACAAATCGTCGGGCCCCTACTCATATTGGCAGGACGGCGCGCTCATCAAGGACTTCGAGAGCGACGGCCCCGGCGGTTCGCACGGAATGCAGCACGAGTACATTATGAACTGCCGCAATGCCGAACACCCTGTGGTCAAGGGCCTTCCGCTCAAATGGAAGCACGCCCAGGACGAACTCTACGACCAGATGCGCGGCCCCGCAAACATCAAGGACCTGCTCTACACCGCCTGGTCGCCCAAGGAGAAGAACGGCTCCGGCCGCGAAGAGCCCCTGGTCTTCACCGTGGACTACGGCAAGGCCCGCATATTCCACATTATGACAGGCCACGCAGGCCCCACACCCGAGGACAACCCCGCAATGCAGTGCACCGGCTTCCAGACCCTGCTTCTGCGCGGCTCCGAGTGGTGCGCCACCGGCAAGGTGACCCAGGAGGTCCCCGCCGATTTCCCCACGGAAGAGAAGGTCTCAATGCGCCCCAACTACCGCTATGAATAGCGCATTCCCCAGATGGGCGCTGGTCGCGACGCTGGGCGCGGCGCTGCTCTGCTCTTCGCTGTTCAATGCGGATGCACAGAAGGTTACAAATCTCAAGTGCGAGCATCTCGTGGATCCGCTGGGCATTGACGCCGCCGCTCCGCGTCTGGGCTGGATGCTGGAAGATCCCCGCGAAGGCGCCGGCCAAATCGCCTGGCGGGTTGTGGTCGGCACCGACCTTGAGGCGGTCGAAAGCGGGCGCGGCGATGTCTGGGACAGCGGCACCGTAGAGTCGGAGGACATCCTCACCGTTTATGGCGGTGCTCCTCTTGAATCCTTCACAAAATACTACTGGAGAGTCTATTGCACAGACAAGCGCGGCGACGTGCACGCCTCCGCCCCCGCATCTTTCGAGACCGCTATGCTTTCGCAGGGCGACTGGAAAGGCGGATGGATTGCCGACGGCGAGGACACCGGCGGCAACGGAATCGAAGAACTTCGCGCCCCCTATTTCCGCAAGGAATTCAGCGTTTCGAAGCCCCTTCGCTCGGCCCGCGCATATATCTCGGCGGCAGGGCTTTACGAACTTTCGGTGAATGGAGGCAAGGCCGGCGACCGCCGCCTCGACCCTATGTACACCCGCTACGACAGACGCAATCTCTACTCAACCTACGACATAACCGCAATGCTTTCGGAAGGGACCAATGCAGTCGGAGTTGTTCTCGGCAACGGATGGTACAACCATCAGGCTCCCGCCGTCTGGTTCTTCGACAGGGCTCCCTGGCGCAACCGCCCGACTTTCTGTATGGACATAAGGCTCGAATATCAGGACGGCTCGGTCGAGACCGTCTCCACAGACCGCGACTGGAAAACATCTCTCGGCCCCATTGTCCGCAACAATATTTATACGGGCGAGCAGTATGACGCCCGGCTTGCGATGCCCGGCTGGGACCGGCCCGGATATGTCGATACACTCTGGGAGGATGCCATCTTCCGTCCGGCTCCTTCGAAAAACATTGTCAGCCAGCAACTTCACCCCATACGCGACGTGGCGGCCCTAAGGCCCGCTTCGGCGACGAGAATCTGCGACACCCTCTGGCTCTTCGACTTCGGACGCAACATCGCCGGCGTCACCGAGTTGAGCGTTGAAGCTCCCTCCGGCACTGTCTTCACCCTTGTTCACGGCGAATTTCTCAAGGGAGGCCGGCTCGATATGAGGAATCTCGACGAGCACTACCGCCCCGTGGAGGGCAGCGACCCCTTCGGAACGGACATCTTCACGACTTCCGGCAGCGGCGTCGAGACCTTCCGCGCGCTTTTCGACTACAAAGGATTTCAGTACGTTGAGGTAAGCTGCAACCGGCCTTTTGAGCTTTCGGCCTCCAATCTCAAGGCTTACGACATTCACACCGATTTCCCTTCTGTCGGAAAAATCAAGACTTCGAGCGAGATGATAAACAAGCTGTGGGAGGCGTCCTGCGCATCGTATCTGGCCAATTTCTTCGGAGTGCCCACAGACTGCCCCCACCGAGAGAAGAACGGCTGGACAGGAGATGCCAATATCGCCTGTGAATTAGGACTTTACAACTACGACGGCATCACTGTTTACGAAAAATGGATAGCCGACCACCAGGACGAACAGCAGCCCAACGGAGTGCTTCCCTGCATAATCCCCACAAGCGGCTGGGGCTACCACTGGGCAAACGGCCTCGACTGGACGAGCACCATCGCCATAATCCCCTGGCAGGTCTATCTTTTCTACGGCGACTCCCATCTGCTCGAGAGCGCCTACGACAATATCAAGAGATACGTGGATCACGTGGACGACCTCTACCCCGACGGTCTCACTGACTGGGGCCTCGGCGACTGGGTTCCTGTAAAGTCCGAGACTCCGGTGGAACTCACATCTTCGGCGTATTACTACAACGATGCGCGCATTCTTGCTTCAGCTGCCTGTCTGTTTGGCAAAGATGCTGATTATCAGAAATATACAGCTCTTGCAGAGAAAATCAGGAACGCTTTCAACGACAAATATCTTGACCGCGGGACCGGCATCTACTGGGAAGGCACCCAGACTGCCCAGAGCGTGCCTCTCTTCTGGGGCCTTGTTCCAGACGATATGAAGTCAAAGGTAGCAGGAGCGCTGGCCTCGCGCATCGAGGCAGACGGCGGTCACATAGACATAGGCCTTCTCGGCACCAAGGCTTTGCTCAACGCCCTGAGCGAGAACGGCTATGCGGACCTGGCCTACAAGCTTGCCACCAACGAGGACTACCCTTCGTGGGGCAATTGGATAAAGCACGGAGCCACAACATTTTACGAAGCTTGGGATGCAGAGTGGGAAGGCGACTCCAGCCCCACATCGCTCAACCACATAATGTTCGGCGAAATCAACGCCTGGTTCTACAAAGCGCTTGGCGGCATCAAGCCCGACCCCTCGGAGCCCGGATTCAAGCACATCCTGCTGGAACCTCATTTCGTCAAAGGTCTTGACAGCGTCAGGGTCGAGCACGACTCTCCCTATGGAAAAATCGTCTCGTCGTGGCAGCGCAAAGGCAGAAAGGTTCTCTACGACGTCACCATTCCCGCCGGCGCCCACGCCACCCTCACCCTCCCCGAAGGCCGATCCCTCCTCCCTTCCGGCACGCACCACCTGGAAGTGAAACTCAAATAATCTCGGGTCGGGAGTGGAAGACGTCAAAAAACTGAAGAAAATATTTGGAGTAATAAAAGAAATAACTACATTTGCATAAGCTTACGACGGAAGTATTTGGGGTTCCCCAAAAGCAAGAGTACTTTCAAAAAAACAAGGACGTTTATTCAGAGATGAGTGAGCGTCCTTTATTTTAACCTAACGGATGGGCTAACTCTTTAGGGAGCGCCAAGTTCCAAAATCATTAAACTTTCTATCGTAAGCAAATAAAATGAAAGTACTTATAGCTTTTGGTCGTCTCAGCTTTAAGATAAGCTTCGAGGCGTTGTGGAAACCGATCAAAGTCAAGAGCTACTTCAGAGTAGTCAATGGCCGTCGGATCCACGTGAGAGAGCATCTTAGAAAATGATGCTTTGACTGCCCGGCCATCCGTCTTAGACAAAGAGAGAATCCTTCGGGGTTCTCTCGGCGTATGTAAAAGACCCCCTAACGGGGCATCCCCACAAATGTTCCTATTCACGGACGCGAGTGCCTGAACTCGACTGATTTTTGACACTCGTGGCAGCCAAACGCCCTTCCAAGCCCGATTCACTGCCACGAGTGCCATATTTCCGCCTGCTTTTGACACTCGTGGCGGGTTGCTGCTTGAACTCATCTGCTTTCCGCGGGGGTGGGCCACGGTGGATGGCTTCTGGCGGCGTATATCCACGGTCCGTTGTGCCCAAGGGGTCAAAATCGGGGGTTGGGCGCAGACTGCCTCCGCCAGAGATACGCCAGACCTGCCATACCGTGGCCCATCGCCGCGGAAGATGCCCGACCAGGTCGGGCATGACGGGGTAAAACGACGCACAAGAACTGCGTAAAAAAAACACGTCATACCCCAGCAGGTCGGGTATGACGTGGAATTTATGTGTGCTTGGTTGATTACCTGGTCTGGTAGCAGCCGGCATCTACCTTGCCACCGACTACGCGGGGGTTGCCTGCCAGGTCGTAGGGGAACTTTTCGAGGATTTCCTGCACACTTACTGAAGCACTCGAGCCGTCGCTGAATGCAGGAGTGAATGTGGAGAGCGTACCCATACCGATGGCTGCGCCCTGAGGCTGATAGTCGTTGGAGAGGTATGCGCTGTAGCTCAATCCGGCGGAAATCCACTTGTTGTCAACAGATGTCACGTTCTGACTATTCAAACATGTGTTGCCTTGATAAACATTATTCACGAAAACTGAGCGAGAACCGCCGAAATCGATGAAGACTGGATGGGATTCTTCAACTGCAGGTCTAACGTTGTCAGAAATGAGGTTACCAACAATGACGTTGTTGGCAAGAAGGTTGCGTGTGTTTTCACGGAATATCATTCCCGGGTAAGAATCGTTTCCGTCGCGGTAGTTGAAGTTGCCTACAACTGTGTTGTTGATGAAGTTGAGTTCGGCGTTTTTATAGCAGATGAAGAGGCTGGTATATCCGTCGAATTTTTCAGAACGGTTGTTGATGAAGAGGTTGCTTACTACAGTTGCCTTTACGAAGTCTGACGTGCTTACACCGTCGCCGAGTCCGAGGACTGCGCCGTGACCGTCAGCAGTGTTGGCTTCGAAAATGTTGTTGTAGATATACTCTTCGCTGGAGTATGTCCCCTCGCGTGTTCCGATAGCTGCGCCCTTCTCACCGTCGTTGTCGTGGAAATAGCAATGATGGACTGTGAGGGGGCCGCCGCAGATGTGGATACCGGCTCCTTTATTGCCTACGCACTTTGTAAATTCGAAATACGAAACCTCGAACGAGCCCTGCAAAGGTTCGTCGTCGCTGTCGGCTGCGCAGAAGATGCCGTATGTGGATCCATCTCCGTCGATGACAGACAGATTGTCCATACTCTGCTCGGTAAAGTCGGCATTCCAGCCGCCCGAGAGTTTCTTGTTCTTGTTGGAATCATAAATATTGATTTCGCCGGCGAAAGTGGCGCCACCTTGAACGCGGACTTCGGAGTATGCTTTGTCGATTGCTTCCTGAAGATCGTCTCCTGCTTTCACACATACAGGACCGCGGGCACCGCCATAGACATCCCAACCGGCCGGAATAGTATTGTCGCCTCTTATGACGTTAATGTCCAAGTCATCGTTATTGATTATGAACTCGCCCGAAGCTTTGACGCCTTCCATCCAATATTCGGTCGAATGGCCGTCAGCATTCCAATCAACAAAGTTGACGGCGACTCCGTCGAGATTTGTGCAGCCGGAGAACATATATTCATAACAACTCTCTACAAGATTTGTCGCCGGCAGCTCAACAACCCCTGTCAATGCTTTGCATCCTTGGAACATCTGATAATAACAATTCCAAGCCAAAGTGGTTGCAGGCAGTTCTGGTGCCGAAGCCAAATTGCCGCAGCCTACGAACATAGCGGCATAACAAAAGTCTGCCAAGGTTGTAGCGGGAAGCTCGGGGGGTGATGTTAAATTGCTGCATATGCTGAACATAGATTCATAGCATCTGAAGGCCAAAGTGGTGGCGGGAAGTTTAAGGTCTGCCGCACTGACAAGATTCGCACAGTTGGCGAACAGATATCTGAATTCGTAATCGCCCACCTCTTTGGACTCGCCGGTAGGATCGACAAAATACATAAGGTTGCCGCTGGCATCGAATTTGGAAGTCGCGACGAAGGACAGATAGTGGTGAGAGTTGTCGAGGTGACGTTCTTCTTTTGTCTTGATGTACACTGATTCTCCTGCTTTGAGAGCTTCCTCGGGGAAGAAGAAAGTGAGGTCCGAACCTTCAAAGCCGGCTTCCCTCCAGGAGATTTTGTCCGTAGAGTAGAGAATTTCGGCGGAAACAAGGGTTGAGTTCCTCTCGAGACCAGCCTTGAATCCGTCTTCCACTGCAGTGATGCAAAGGTAGTCGTTGCCGTCCATCTGGGAGACTGTGACGACATCGACATCGCCGGAAGTGGAGCTGGAGAAGACAATCTTGGCGGAGCGGTAGGCGCCGTCGTTGGCGGCAACGCTGAAATTATAGCCTTTCTCGACAAGACCCTTGGTCCGGGGAGCTTCCTTGAGCCACTGCGACGCGCCGTCGAGAATGGTGTATTCGACGTCTTCGACGTTGGACAGGACACAAACTGTGAATTCATCGCTGTCTGCCGAAAGCTCAAAGTTCTTGTCGGCGACAATCATTGCGTCGAGCTGGGCCTGGGTGACTGTTATGGTTTCTTTCTCGGAGCCAGCGGTAATGACAATCTGTGCCGTGCGGGAATCGTAGTCCTCATTGGCAGTGGTGCCAATGGTCATAGTGACAACGCCGGCCTTGCCGCTTTGGGGTTCGAAAGAAATCCAGTCAGGATAGGAGGTCTCGGCTTTGGTGTCGGATTCGGGAGCAAGAGCTGCGCTCCAGGCTGCGTTTACTGTGAATTCGACGGTTGTGATGCCGGCGTCTGAAGAAACCACGGGCTGCTGATATTCATCTTTGGCGAATGAGATTTCGGCTTTGACTTCCGTCTGTTTTTCCTTACCGAACCCGGCAAGGATCTGCTGATGCGGGTCAACGTATGAACACGCTGACAGCGAGAGCATTGCTCCACCCACAAGTGCTAAAAGAATCTTTTTCATATATTAGTGTTAATTATTTTTTCACGGTTAACTTGTAAAGTTAGTGACATTTCCGCTATTTCTGAAATTTTTTCGCGGAAAATGAGAATTTATGCCTGTAAAATCAGTTTTCGTGAGTATCTTAGCGGCCTGATATGCCGAGACTCTTCATAATAGCCGGATGCAACGGAGCGGGAAAGACCACCGCGTCCTACACCGTGCTGCCCGACCAGCTCAATCTGGACGAGTATGTCAATGCCGACGAGATAGCCGAGAAACTCTCGCCTCAGGACCCTTCGCGCGAAGCCATACGCGCCGGACGTCTTTTTATGGAGAGAGTCGGCGAACTGCTGGCCAGAGGCGAAGACTTCGCAGTGGAGACCACTCTTGCAGCAAGGAGTTTCGCAAAAGTGATAGTCGATGCCCAAAAACTTGGATACGTCGTCACAATATTGTATTTTTGGCTCCGCAGTCCGCAGCTGGCCATCAAACGTGTCGCCAAAAGGGCCGCCGCCGGAGGGCACAGCGTCCCCGAAGCCACAATAGAAAGACGCTACGAACAGGGAATAGACAATTTCAAGAAAGTCTATATGCCGATCTGCGACTACTGGTCGCTCATAGACAATTCCGATTCGGAGGGGCGCAAGATTGCCGAAGGCGGCAGGAGCGCAGTGACTAGAATTTACAATCAAAGATTGTATAAAAACATTATGAATCAAGCATTTGAACAAACCAAAACCCAAGATTGAAATGACAATAGACAACAACAAGGTAGTGGCTCTCTCCTACACACTCGTGGTTGACGGCGAGGTCAAGGACAGCACGACAAACGAAAATCCTCTTGAATTCATCTTCGGAATGGGATATCTTCTTCCCAAATTCGAAGCCAACGTAAAAGGCAAGACTGTGGGCGACAAATTCGAGTTCACCCTCACTCCCGAAGAAGGCTACGGAGTCTCCGACCCCAACGCCATTGTTGAACTCCCCATCAGCATCTTCGAGGAAAACGGCAAAGTCCGCAAAGACCTTCTCGTAGTCGGACGCACCCTCCCGATGATGACCCAGCAGGGCGGAATAATCCAGGGCAAGATTGTGGAAATAGGCGAAATGTCCATCAAGATGGACTTCAACCACGAACTTGCAGGCAAGACCCTCAATTTCTCGGGCGAGATAGTGTCAGTCCGCGAAGCCACGGAAAAGGAACTTTCAGAAGGTCTCCACGGCGAAAGAGCGCAGTGCAGCGGCAACTGCTCATCTTGCGGAGGCGGCTGCAGCGGCGGCTGCAACTAGTATCCCGTCCACAGCGCTGGAGACTATTCCTCCGGCATAGCCGGCACCCTCTCCGCAAGGATAGAGGCCCGGCAGCCCCACAGCACACATCGTCTCAGGCTCACGCACAATGCGCACCGGGGACGATGTTCTCGATTCGGTGCCGAGCAGCAGCGCGTCGTTGGTGTAGTAGCCCCACATCTTCTTGTTGAAGAGCACAAACGACTGACGCATACGCTCATAGACGAACGGCGGCAGCAGAGTATGCAGCGGTGCTGGCACAACTCCCGGCTGATAGGAACTGCGGGGCAGAGACGAGGAATCCTTGCGCCTGCAGAAATCCATCATCCTCTGGGCGGGGGCCTTCAATGACCCCGAAAAGTCGTACATCGCCCTTTCCACGGAACTCTGAAATTCCAACAGTCCGAATGCTCCGTACTTGTCGTATTCAGGCACATCCGAAGGGTCCACTGCGCACACAATTCCGGAATTCGCCCACTGTGAGTTACGCCGCGACGACGACATTCCGTTGAGCACGACCTCTCCCGGACCTGTCACGGAAGGCACGAGTATGCCGCCCGGACACATACAGAAACTGAAGACACCCTAGCCGTCCACCTGCTCCACCAGAGAATATTCGGCGGCGGGCATCCACGGCTGATATTTTCCGTGATACTGAATCTTGTTGATGAGCGACTGCTGATGCTCGGCGCGCACTCCGAGGGCGAAACCCTTGGCTTCCAGCGCCCAGCCTTTGGTGTCGAACAATTTGTAAATTTCGCGGGCTGAGTGGCCAGTGGCCAGAATCACGCTACGAGCCTCGTAAGATGCGCCGCCGGCGCAGACAACTCTCCACGAACGCCCGCCACGGGAATCCAGAACAGGCTGTAAATCAATAACTTTCTCCCCAAAATGATATTCTCCGCCGTGCTCGAGAATGCAGGAGCGGATCTTCTCGACTATTCCCGGCAGGCGGTCGCTTCCGATGTGGGGATGGGCATCGACAAGGATGGAAGGGTCGGCACCGAATGCAACAAGTTGATGCAGAACCTCGCGGATGTCGCCGCGCTTGTTGGAACGAGTAAAAAGTTTTCCGTCGGAAAAAGTTCCGGCTCCGCCTTCGCCGAAGCAATAGTTGGACTCGCCGTCAACTACGCCTTGCTGATTCAGGGAAGCGATGTCTATTTTGCGGGCGTGAACATCCTTGCCCCTCTCAAGCACGACGGGTTTGACGCCCTCCATCAGGAGCCTCAAGGCCGCGAACATTCCCGCAGGCCCGCCGCCTATGACTATGCAGGGCTCTGATGCGCTAACATTCTTATAATCAGGCAGATGATATTCTTCGAGAGTTTCCCCGACCACGCAGGCCTGAACCCTGTATCTATACTGTAT